>Ga0207868_1000333_pt1 | contig 55758 bp, 55 predicted proteins | sample Passage237B_FD_187370 | JGI IMG/M metagenome (GOLD analysis project Ga0207868, IMG submission 187370) | Cellulose adapted compost microbial communities from Newby Island Compost Facility, Milpitas, CA, USA - Passage2 37B (SPAdes) (version 3) ... | reverse complement strand
CAGTCGCGGTTGTGCCGAAGGCACAGAGCAGTCGCGCCGTGTATGTTTTTTACAGGCTGAATTTTTCGCCCAGATAAACGCGGCGCACGTCTTTGTGATTGACGATGTCCTCGGGGCGGCCTTCCATCAAAACCTGTCCGCCGTGCAGGATGCAGGCGCGGTCCACGATATCCAGCGTATCGCGCACGTTATGGTCGGTGATGAGCACGCCGATGTTCCGGTTCTTCAGGTGCTTGACCAGATCGCGGATATCGCCGACGGCAATGGGGTCGATCCCCGCCAGCGGTTCGTCCAGCAAAATGAACTGCGGATGCGTTGCCAGCGCGCGGGCGATTTCCACGCGGCGACGCTCCCCGCCCGACAGGGCAACGGCGGGCGTGAAACGCAAATGGGTGATGGAGAATTCGGCCAGCAGTTCTTCCAGCATATGCTCGCGGCGGTGATGGTCGGCTTCGACAACCTGCAAGACGGCGCGGATGTTGTCTTCCACATTCAGCCCGCGGAAGATGGAGGATTCCTGCGGCAGATAGCTGATGCCCATGCGCGCGCGGCGGTACATGGGCAGCTTGGTGATGTCCTTGCCGTCCAGCTTGATGCTGCCGCTGTCAGGCTCGATCAAACCCGTCACGATGTAAAAACAGGTGGTTTTGCCAGCGCCGTTCGGGCCGAGCAGGCCGACGGCTTCGCCGCGCTTCACGGTCAGGGAGACATCGCGCAGCACGGGGCGGCGCTTGTAGCGCTTCATCAGATGCTCCACGCGCAGGCCTTCCGCCTCATGCACCAGCTGGGGTTCGCGTTTTTTTTGCGGCGGTTTTTTTGTGTCGTTGCCCATGATGCCGTTTATTGATCCGATCTTTTTTTCGGGAAGAAAACGCCGCGCACGCGGGGCGGTTCTTCCGGGTTTTCCGTGTTTTGCGCGGGCGCGAACAGCTGGCTGATGCCTGTTTTCAGGTTGACCTCGGCGCGCTCGCCGGTGATCCAGTTTTCGCCCTGATAAATGCGGACATTGCCGGTCAGCACGGCCTTGCCGCTGGCGGCATCATAAACGCCCTTGCTGCCCGTCACGGTTTCGCGCGCGGTTTTGATGGTCACGGCGCTGTCGGCAGTGATGCGTTGCAAGACCGTTTTGCCCTGTGCCGTGCGCATGAAATAGGCATCCAGCCGCTCCGACGACAGACTGTCCGTGCCGCGCCGCGCCTGTGCATGGCCGATGGCGGACAGCTTGTTGGCGGCGGCATCGAATTCGATTTTCTCCGATGCGGTCAGCACTTCGTCCGGCGTGACCATGCGCAGGTTCTCGCCCGTCAGCGTCGCCTTTTGCGTGGCGACGTCATATTCGGCAAGATGGCCATAGGCCGTATAGGGCGGGGAGGAAATCTCCACATTGCCGCTTGCGACCAGTCTGGTGATCTCCGTTGCGCCTTTGACCTCGTCGTAATGCGCGGTCATGGTATCGCTTTTTACCTGCATGTCGCCCTGACGCGCCACGGCATCCTTGCGCGCGGTATAGGTTTTGGCCTTGCGGTTCCATTCCAGCGATTGCGCGGCGGAAATTTCCACCGGCTTGTCGCTGTCCTGCGGCAGGGCGGGCGCAGCCGCGGCCGCGGCGGGCAAAAGACCGCCGAGCACGAGGCAGAGCATGGAAAGGGTTTTGCGCATCATCCGGGCCCTTTTTTGCCGAGATTGTAAAGGGTCAGGGCAACCGGGCCCTGAAATACAATCATATCACCGCTGTCCCGAATATCCATCCCTGCGGCGGCGAGTTTGCCGGCGGGGCCGTGCAGAAAAACGGCTTCCGTCGTCATGGCGGTACGGGCCTTTACGTTGCCCTCGATATTGCGGAGCTGCATTTCATAACCGTCGCCGTGGGTCAGGACGACATTGTCCTGCAGGCGGATATCGGTCGTGACCGTGTCATAGCGGCCATGGTCGGCGCGCAGGCGGAGGGTATCGCCGTTCGGCATGAGCAGATCGGCAGTGGGGTTTTCCAAAAGCACGGCATTGGTGTTTTGCGTATCGCGGCTGGCCGTATCTGCCGTGACGGTATAAGCGCGGCCTTCGCCGTCCACGCCCTGATATTTGGCGGCGACCATTTCAATGTGCCCTGCCATGGTTTTTTCATCCTGCGGCAGGTCGGCGGTGGTCAGGGCCGGTTTTTGCGGGTCGGCCATCAGCCGGGCGATGATCACGCCGATCAGCACCAGCGCCAGCAGCGGCAGGGCAAGCCGCAACACGCGCACAAACCACGTGTAGCCCGTGCCAAAGGCGCGCAGCCTGCGGGTGGTTTCATAGTCGCCGAACCTGTTTTTTGTAGAGATCACGCAAACCCGGCACGCAAGCAGTCGTGAAGGTGCAACAGCCCTGCCGGTTTGTTGTCGGCATCCAGCACGATCAGACAGGTGATTTTACGATAGCTGTTCTTGATGTCGTTCATCAGCGCCATGGCTTCGGCCACCAGCATGTCGGGCGTGGCGGTTTTCGGCGATCTGGTCATGATGTCCTTCGCGGTTTTTTGCAGCAGGCCGTCGCCCAGATGGCGTCGCAGGTCACCGTCGGTGATCAGACCGGCAAGGGTGCCGTCGGCCGCCGTCAGCGCCACGCAACCAAAGCCTTTTTGGTTAATCACGTCAATCGCCTCGGCCATCGTGGCGTTTTCATGGATGACCGGCAGTTTGTCGCCGGTATGCATGATTTCGCTGACGCGCATCAGTTGCTGGCCCAGCTTGCCGCCGGGATGGAAAACCTTGAAGTCTTTTGCGCTGAAGCCCTTGCGCTCCAGAAGGGTAATGGCCAGCGCATCGCCCAGCGCCAGCGTCATCGTCGTCGAGGTCGTGGGTGCAAGGCCGTTCGGGCAGGCCTCGGGGCAGCCGGGCAGCAGCAGCGTCACATCGGATTTGCTGCCAAGGGTGGACAGCGGATTGCTCGTCACGCCGATCAGCGGAATGGCGAAACGGCGGGTATATTCGATGACGTCCAGAAGCTCTTTGGACTCGCCGGAATTGGACAAGGCGAGCACCACGTCGCCGCGCACGATCATGCCCATGTCGCCGTGGCTGGCTTCTGCGGGATGCACGAAGAAGGAGGGCGTGCCGGTGGAGGCAAGGGTCGCGGCGATCTTGCTGCCCACATGGCCGCTTTTACCCATGCCGGTGACGATCACGCGGCCTTCGGCGGCGGAAATCATTTCAATCGCTTCATGGAAGCTGACGCCCAGCGACGCGGCCAGCGCGGTCAATGCCGCGGCTTCCGTCTCCAGCACGCGGCGCGCGCTTTGCAGACTGTTTTGGACATCGGCATCCAGCGTCACGATCGTCGCTTCGGCGGGTTTTTGCAGGGGGCTCAGGGACATGGCTTGCATCCTGTTATTCTTTGTTCTTTGTCGGGCGCGGCCGGCCGCTGAATTTCGTGGCCGGGGCCGCCGCCTTGCTGTTACGCATCATGCGGCGAAAACAGGCTGATTTCTATCAAATTTTTACAATTATGTCAATTTTAGGGCTTTCTGTTACATATTTGACATAATTTATAATTTATGGAATGATAGCCCCTGTTTTTATAACGAATCATTGCCGGACAGATACCCTCATGGCCCCAAAACCCCAACCCGCCGTCAAGGCAACACCGGAAGAGCAGAGCAGCTTCGTGCTGGCCTGCCGGAACGGCGATATAGACCGTGTGGCGGATGTATTGGCGCAGCATCCCGATGCCGTGCATTGGCGTGATCCGGAAACGGCCAATGCGGGTTTGGCCTATGCGGCGAGCGGCGGTATCAAGGGGTATGATGTTGCCGTCCTGCTGCTGGGCGCCGGGGCGGATGTGAATGCGCAAAACAACGATCACCAGACAGCCCTGCACCTCGCGGCCCGCAAGGGGTCGGAAAGTTTTGTGGAACTGTTGCTCGCCCATCATGCGGATTTGAGCCTGGTGGACAATCAGGGCAAGACGGCGGGCGATCTGGCCTTTCAGGCCGGTCACAAATGGGTGCTGGAGGAAATCGCCAAGCACAACAAACGCACGACGGAAGAAAAAGCCGCCGCCAAAGCCGCACATGAAGCCGCGGCGCGCAAGGCGGTGGAGGATGATATCGCCAGACTGCAAAACGGCAGCGCGACCCCCGTGACGGTGCGCAAAACACCCTTGAAATTGAAGCCCTTCTGACGATTCCGGAACATTCGTTTATCTCCCGCGTTGGTACAGGGACAGCAACGCGCGCATAGGATTTATGGCGTGACGTTGCACGTTCACCTGAACGCAAGTCCACACACAAGCAAAAGGAGAGAACGATGAACAAGGATATTATTGCCGGTAAATGGGAACAGGTTAAAGGCGAAGCGCAAAAACGCTGGGGCATGCTGACCGATGACCAGATCGATCAGGTCGAAGGCGACCGCAAAAAACTGCTGGGCATGATCCGCGAAAGCTACGGCCTTGCGCAGGATGAAGCGGAAGAACAGCTGCGCGATTTCGAAAATTCCTGCAACAAGTTCCTCCACTAAACTGCACAGGCTCGGGCAGCGCGGGTAAGCCTGGCACGCAAAGCAAAAGAGCGCGGCGTCATGCCGCGCTCTTTTTACAGGCGTGTTTTGTTGCGGTGTTAATGCGCAAAAATATCTTCGTCTTCCCAGCCGTTCAGGTCCAGCACGGCGCGGGTGGGCAGAAAATCGAAACAGGCCTGTGCCAGTTCCATGCGACCCTCGCGGACAAGCATCTCGTTCAAAACCGCGCGCAGGCGGTGCAGATGCAAAACATCCGATGCCGCGTAATCCATTTGTTCCGGCGTCAGTTCATCCGCGCCCCAGTCGGTGGTTTGCTGCTGCTTGTCAAGATCGACGGAAAGCAGATCCTTGCACAGGTTTTTCAGCCCGTGAAAACCCGTAAAGGTGCGTGCCAGTTTGGAGGCGATTTTGGTGCAATAAACGGGCGCGGCGGTGACGCCCAGATATTGCCGCATGATGGCAATGTCAAAACGGCCGAAATGGAACAGCTTGGTCACCTTCGGATCGGCCAGCAGTTTTTTAAGGTTCGGCGCGTCATAGGCGTCTTTTTTGAATTTGACCAGATGCGCGGTGCCGTCACCGGCGGAAAGCTGCACAAGGCACAGGCGGTCGCGGTGGGGGTTCAGCCCCAGCGTTTCGGTATCGATCGCCACGATATCGCCAAAGGAAACATCTGCCGGCAGGTCGCCGTGGTGCAGGGTTACGGACATGGAATGCGCCTCCTCGCCTGTATGAACATGTGTCCTAAAACAAAAATACCGGGCATTGTAGCCCGGTAATTTTTGGTGCCCAAGAGAAGACTCGAACTTCCACGACCTTGCGATCACCAGCACCTGAAGCTGGCGCGTCTACCAATTCCGCCACTTGGGCGCGGATAAAGTAGAATGTGTATAATCCAGCCCAAGGGGACTTGTCAAATACAGAAATGCACCCCCGGGGCGGAAACCTCAAAAAACCGTCAAATTTTTGAAAATACGGCTTTTTCAAGGAAATGCGTTCTTTCTTAACCAAAAGCGGGTAAAGTATTGGGGTAAGCCGTCCAGAGGCCGCGCAGGGGATTTTTCATGAAAATTCTGGTCATCGACCGCGAATCTCTTACCAACCAGCTGATTTTGTCCAAGCTGGAGGCCAAGGGGCATAAGGTTGTGGCCGAAACCAACAAAAACGCCGCCTTTGACCTGATACGGGAGGGGTCATTTGACTGTATCCTCATCGACCCTGCCCCGATGGCGGAGGCCCGCCCCGTCATCATCGGCATCTGGAAAAATATCCGCACCCCCGTCAAACCCTATCTCATGCTGCTCTCCAAAACCGCGACGGCGGAAGAGGCCATTCTTTCCGGCACGAACGATGTGCTGAACAAACCGCTTTCCACACATGATCTGGAACAGAAAATCGGCAATGCCGAACGGCTTTTGTCCATCGGCCGCATGCTGGCCAGCAGCGAGAACGAGACGCATTCCTCCGGCGGGATGATCGGCAAAAGCGCGTTTAATCAGTTGTTCCTTTCCGCCACGGACCGCGCCTTCCGCTATGGGGAGCGCAGCCTGATCGTGTTTATCCACATGACCAATCACGCGCAATTGCAGGCTCAGCTGGCGCCGGATGTTTATGATACCGTGATTGAAAAACTGACCGCGCAAATGACCTTCATGCGCCGCCAGTCGGATGTGATCGCGCGCATCAGTCCGCAGGATTTCGCCATTCTGCTGCAACGCCCGCAGTATGAAACGGAACCCGTGGATGCGATCAACCGTTTCTCCGAAACGCTGACCAAGTTTTGCCAGACGTTCGAAGATGCCGTGATGGTGCCGCATTTGCACCTGATGCTCATCGACCTGCCGCAGGGCGCGCAGCACGCCGAACGCTTCGCCCCCGCGCAAAAAGCGGCCGCGGCCGATCAAGCATAGCACAAAAGGACAAGAAGATATGGGACATCCGACAGACGACCGCTTCGACCAAATAATCAGATCGTTCGACGAGCGCATAAAAACGGCCTCCACAAATCCGCTGACCGATGTGGAAAAGGGGTAAATGGCCTTCTGGGGGATGTCGGGCGCGCGCGTGAAGAATCTTGCTCTTGTCAAATCGCTGGAGGAAGCGATGGCGCGCCGCGAGTCCAAAAAGCTGAAGGATGTGCTCTGGCGCAAAGTGTGGGGAGATGCGGCACCCGGCAGTCCTGCCGCGCGCCATATCCGCGCCGCGAAGGCGGAGGTTCTCGAAGAATACGACGCCTATACCAAACGCCTGCAAGAGGCGGCGGATGCGAAGGCGGAAATCGCTGCGCAGCAGGCGCGTCTGGCGGCGGAAGACCGCGCCCGCCAAAAACGCGCGGAAGAGCTGCAGAAAATGATGATCAGCGTGCAAACGCTTAAAAACCCCATGCAGGTCAAACGCCCGCTGACCCTTAAAAACAAATAGGCAAAACGGCCCGTTTTTTTGTATAGGCGCGGGTTTTTTGCGCGTGCTATTGTCCTATATGATTTTCGCCGCCTTGGCGCGGCAAAACAGGACATAAGGAAAAGCCATGACCACGCACGATCCCAAAGCGGTGAATCCCGAAATGCTGAACCTTCTCTCCGACCTGATGCGGCAGGCAAAAGGTTTCGGCGCGACGGCGGCGGATGCGGTTCTGGCGGATTCATCTTCTGTTGCCGTACAGCGTCGTTTCGGCAAGCCGGAATCCCTCACGCGTTCGGAAGAGGCGGAGGTCGGCTTGCGCGTTTTCGTCGGCAAGCGGCAGGCGATTGTGTCCTCCTCCGACAAAAAACCCGAAACGCTGGCGGAAATGGCGGAACGCGCCGTGGCCATGGCCAGAGCCGTGCCGGAGGATGAATTTGCCGGCATTGCCGACCCCGATCAGCTGGCGACAAGCTTTCCCGATCTTGACATGTATGACGATACCGAGCTGACGGTCGATCAAATGGCGGAAATGGCCGACAGGGCCGAAGATGCCGCGCGCGCCGTGGCGGGGATTACCAATTCCGAAGGCGCGGAATGCAACATGGGCCGCGAAACGGTGTATTACGCGGCCAGCAACGGTTTCGCGCAAGGCTATCGCGCCTCCGGCTTCAGCCTTTCCGTTTCCGTGATCGCGGGGCAGGATACCGCCATGGAAACCGATTACGAATTTGATTCCGTGACCTTTCTTGCCGATATGAAAGACCCTGCCGTTATCGGCGCGGCCGCGGGCGAGCGTGCGGTGCGGGCGCTGAACCCGCGCAAGGGCAAAACGAAACAGGTGCCCGTTGTGTTCGACAACCGCGTATCGGGCGGCATCATCGGCTCTCTCGCCGGCGCGATTTCGGGCGGCGCCGTGGCGCGCGGCACGACCTTTTTGAAAAACAAAATGGGGGCGGACGTTTTCGCCAAGGGCGTGACGGTGGTGGATGATCCGTTCCTGAAACGTGGCATGCGCTCCCACCCCTTCGATGCGGAAGGCATTGCGCCGACGAAACGCCATATCATTGACGACGGCACGCTCACGGGCTGGCTGCTGGATTTGTCCTCCGCGCGGCAGCTGGGTTTGCAAACCACGGGCAATGCCGCGCGCGGCGCGAGCGCCCCGCCGTCCCCGCGGCCGGCGAATTTTTACATGCAGGCGGGAGCCGTACCCGTCGACGTGCTGATCGGCGATATCGAGGAAGGTTTTTTCGTGACGCAAATGATGGGCTCCGGCGCCAACCCCGTGACGGGCGATTACAGCCGCGGCGCGCGCGGTTTCTGGATCGAAAAAGGCCGGATCGCCTATCCCGTCAGCGAAATGACGATTGCGGGCAATATCATGGATATGTGGCTGCGTCTTACCCCCGCCAACGACCTGACGCTCAAATACGGCATCGACGCGCCGACCCTGCGCATCGAAGGCATGACGGTGGCGGGCAGCTGACGGCCTCTAGCCCATCCCTGAAACATGAATTGTTGCTTGTAAAGCAGGGATGGCGGCAACTAAAAAAAGAAAAAAGCAGGCGAGCGCTGAAAAAAGCGCGAAGGTTTGCATGCGCCTTTTAAGTAACAAAAGCGGCAATAATAAAGAAAAAAATGTGGATGCCGCAGGAAAAATAAGAAACTCTATTATATAGGTAACTTGTTCGCTGTCTGACTCGAAAGTTTTTCCCTTGATATAAAAACTTTCAAGCCCATCCCATAGAATATAAGCAGACAAGAAAAAGCTTATGCCGAAGACACCATAAGTTACGCAGGGCAGTATCTTCGAGACGATTTCTTTAATCTCAATTTTCATTCAAGAATCTCAAAGCCCCGTCTGCGCCACCAGATTGCGCGGGCGGAAGGGGATGACCACGCCGAAAGTTTCGGCGGGCGTTTCAGCCGCGCGGCGGCGCACGGGAATGTTGCGCAGGCCTTTGCGCGGGTCTTCGTCCTTCATTTCCAGCATGTCTTCCTTGTTGAAGCTTTGCTCCACCATGCGGATGGAAATGTCGAGCGCGCGCGCATGGAACAGGCTGAGGCCCAGCTCGATAATCGCCTTGGACGGGCGCGTATAGGTTTCGCCGTCAAAAGTTATTTCGGTGATGCGGAAATAAAACGGGCGCGCCGTGCGCTCCGCCACCATGTGGAAACGGTCGTGCGTGGCGGCATCGGGGGCGGTGTCGATTTCCTCCGCCGTGCGCGGCGCTTTCAGCTCGGCCACCAGACGCTCCCCGCCCAGATCGAAGCGGATATCGGCATAACCTGCGATCTCGCTGCCCGTTTCGTCGAAATAATACCATTCCAGACGCGGCTTCTCGCGCGCTTCGGGCGCGCCCATCTTGGTCAGCAATTCGTTCAGGTGATAAATCATCTTTTGTCCCTTTCCCTTGATCTTCAGGGTAGGGGCAAAAGATTGAAAAAACGTTATCGCACTGCGTTATGTCAAGCGGTGGGCGCGAGCTCTTGCAAAACCTCGCGGAATTGCTGGAGACACCAGTCGATCTCCGCCTGCGAGATAATCAGCGGCGGCGCGAATCGCACCACGGTTTCATGCGTATCCTTGGACAGGATGCCGCGTTCCATCAGCTTTTCGCATACCTTGCGCGCGGCGATTTTTTTGGGGTCGAAATCAACGCCGATCCACAGGCCCTTGCCGCGCACTTCGCGGATCAGGGGGCTGTTCAGCCCGCGCAATTGTTCCATCATGTAATCGCCGAGCTTTCGGCTGTTCTCCACCATGCCTTCCTCGGTCAGCACGTTCAGCGCCTCCAGCCCTACGGCGGCGGCCAGCGGATTGCCGCCGAAAGTGGAGCCGTGCGAGCCGGGCTTGAACAGGCCGATGACTTCCTTCTTGCCGACAACGGCGGAGACGGGCAGCATGCCGCCGCCGAGCGCTTTGCCGAGGATCAGCACATCGGGCAAAATATCCTCGTGCTCGAAGCAGAACATTTTTCCCGTGCGGCCAAGGCCGGACTGGATTTCATCCAGCATCAGCAATACGTTTTGCGCATCGCACAGTTTGCGCAGTTCTTTCAGATAGCCTGCGGGCGGGGTTTTGATGCCCGCTTCACCCTGAATGGGTTCGATCAAAATCGCGGCGGTATGCGGCGTGATCGCGCCGCGCATCGCATCGATATCGCCAAAGGGCACGGCCTTGAAGCCCGGTGTGAAAGGGCCGAAGTTTTTGCGGTATTCGGCCTCCGTCGAAAAACTGATCACGGTCGTGGTGCGGCCGTGGAAGTTGCCGTCGGCAACGATGATCTCCGCCTGGTTCTCCGGAATTTTTTTCGTCGTATAGCCCCAAAGCCGCGCGGCCTTCACGGCGGTTTCCACTGCTTCCGCGCCCGTGTTCATCGGCAGCATCATGTCGAGCCCCGCAAGGCGGCACAGTTTTTCCGCAAAGGGCGCGAGCATGTCGCTGTGATAGGCGCGCGAGCAGACGGCCAGTTGCGCCGCCTGCTTTTGCAGTGCAGCAACAATACGCGGATGCGCATGGCCGCAGCTGACGGCGGAATAAGCGCTCATCATATCCAGATATTTTTTACCTTCCTGATCCCACAAATAAATCCCTTCCCCTTTGCTGAGGACAACGGGCAGGGGATGATAATTGGGCGCTACGTAAGCGTTTTCCTGCTCGATGGTTTTCTCGGAAGAGGATTTTTGGAACTTCTTCAGGATTTTGTTTAACATATCTGCTCTCTTGAATTGGTTTAAAGCTGGCGTATAGTATCCGGACTGCAAGGCGGAGTCGCGCAATCAGGTGATGCGCCGCCATGGCAGAGTATGCGGCTTCGCGCCCTGTGTCTCAAGGAGAAAAAGAATGCTGATCGGTTGCCCCAAAGAAATCAAAACCAAGGAATTTCGCGTGGGTCTGACCCCGCCGTCCGTACGTGAATACGTGCGCAACGGCCACGAAGTGATTGTCGAAACCAACGCGGGCGCGGGCATCCAGGCATCGGATGAAGATTATATCGCTGCGGGCGCGAAAATCGTGCCGACCGCAGCGGACGTATTCGCAAAAGCGGATATGATCGTCAAGGTCAAGGAACCGCAGCCGAATGAAACCGCCATGCTGCGCGAAGGCCAGATCCTTTTCACCTATCTGCACCTTGCCGCCGATCCCGTGCAGGCCAAAGGCCTGATCGACAGCGGTTGCGTGGCGATTGCCTATGAAACCGTGACTTCCGACCGCGGCGGCCTGCCGTTGCTCGCCCCGATGAGCGAGGTCGCGGGCCGCATGAGCACGCATGTCGGTGCCTATCATCTGCATGCGCCCGTCGGCGGCTCCGGCATTCTGATCGGCGGCGTTCCGGGTGTGAAGGCGGCGGAAGTCGTTGTACTCGGCGGCGGCGTTGCGGGCACGCATGCGGCGAAGATGGCCGTGGGCATGGAAGCGCGCGTGACGATCCTTGAAAAATCGCTCGACCGCATTCGCCAGCTGGAAGACCTGTTCGGCAACAAGGCGAATATCATCTATTCCACGCAGGATGCGGTGGAAGAATACGTGACCAATGCCGACCTTGTCATCGGCGCGGTCTTGATTCCCGGCGCGCTGGCGCCGAAGCTGATCACGCGGTCGTTGCTCAAAAAAATGCGCCCGAAATCGGTTATCGTCGATATCGCCATTGATCAGGGCGGCTGCGCCGAAACCTCCCGCGCCACGACGCATGACGATCCGACCTTTGTCGAGGAAGGCGTGGTGCATTACTGTGTGGCCAATATGCCGGGCGCGGTGCCGCGTACCTCTGCCTATGCATTGAACAACGCCGTGCTGCCCTATGGTCTTGAAATCGCCAACAAGGGCTGGGCTGTGGCGCTGGCCAGCAACAAACACCTGATGAACGGCCTGACCGTGTGCAAGGGCAAGATCACCCATGCGCAGGTTGCGCATGACCTGAAACTCGAATACGCCAAGGCAGAGGAGCAAATCGCCGCATGACAAACTTTCTGGACGATTTCCTGAAGGGTGAAAAAACGCCCGAAGAAAAAAAGCTGCTGGCAAAGGAAGAAGCCGAGAAAAAGCATGACATCATGCGTCTCGACCTTTCCGGTTTCGGGGAGGAGAAAACGGATGAAGAAGACGTCTTCGGGGGCTGCGGCTCCGCCGGCGGCGGCTGCGGCGGTTGCGGATGCCGTTCCTGATTTGTGTGCGCTCAGCATCTTAAAAAAGAACGCCGGATAAACCGGCGTTTTTTTGTTTGTTTCGTTTTTTTTTTTTTTTTTGTTTGTTTCAACGGCGGTTTTCGCGCTGTTTCGGGTCCAGCCTGTCCTGTAACGCATCGCCCAGAAAGTTAAAGGCCAGGACGGTCGCGAAAATCAGCGCGCCGGGATAGATCATCAAACGGGTTTCATCCCACATGACATCCTGCGCATGCGTCAGCATATTGCCCCAGCTCGGCAGCGGCGGCTGGATGCCAAGGCCAAGAAAGCTCAAAACAGATTCCATCAAAATGATATGCCCCACGGCCAGCGTGACGGCGACCGTCACCGTATTCATCAGGTTCGGCAGAATATGGCGCAGCAAAATCCGCGCATGCGATACGCCAAGGCTGCGCGAGGCTTGGGCAAAATCCATGTTCTTGAGCGTCAGGGTGCGCGCGCGGGCAAGCCGCGCCAGGGTTGTCCAGCTCATCAGGGCGATCAGGGCGGAGATTTTATAAAGACTGATGTCCCGCGCCGTTGCCAGCTCGGCAGGGATGCCGAGTTTTTCAAGATCCAGCGCGGCCAGAATAATCAGCAGCGGCAGGGCGGGCAGGGAAATCAGCAAATCGGTAAAGCGCATCAGCAGCGCATCCCATTTCCCGCCCAGATAGCCCGCCAGCATGCCGACGGAAGTGCCGATCACGGCGGCGGCCACGGCGGCCAGCAGCGCCACGGTTAAGGATACCTGCCCGCCGTAAAGCAGGCGCGTAAAAACATCTCGCCCCAGCTCATCCGTGCCGAGCCAATAGGTGGCATTGGGCTTTTGATAGCGCAGGGAAAGGTCGGCAAGGTTGCTGTCAATCCCGCGCCAGCTTTCCAGCCAGTCTGCGGAAAAACACAGTACCAGCAGGAAAAGCAGAAAAAGCGCGGGCACAAGGATGGCGATATTTTGCGCGGTTTTGCGGATCATGGTTTTTTCTCCCCGCCGCGCACGCGCGCATCAAGCAACCCGTAGGCAAGATCGGCGAGCATATTGGCGGCGAGTACGAAAACCGTCAGCAGCAAAAAGCCTGTCAGCGCCAGATTGTAATCATTGCCCATGATGGCATCGAACATCAGTTTCCCCATGCCGGGCCAGGCAAAAACGGTTTCAATCGTCAGCGCCCCGCCGAAAAGCGTGCCGAGATCGAGCATGAAAATCGTGACCACGGGCGGCAGCGCGCCTTTGAAAGCATGATGCCAGACAATGCGGCTTTCGCTGCATCCCTTGGCGCGGGCGGTGCGGATATGGTCTGCCTTCAGGCTGTCGATCATGGCGCTGCGCAAATGGCGGATATAAACGGCAAGGCTCGCCGCCGTCAGCGTCAGCACGGGCAGCACCATGGATTTGACTTGCAGCAGGAAATTTCCGCTATCCAGCAAACTGCCCGCCGGCAGCCAGCCGAGCTTGACCGAAAACAGCGCCATGAGCAAAAGCCCCAGCCAGAAGGCCGGCAGGGAAATCCCCGCAAGGCAGAAAAAGCTGATGGTTTTATCCGTCAGCGTCCCCTGTTTGCGCGCCGCCCAAACGCCGAGCGGTATGGCGAGCGCCAGCGTCAGGCAAAGCGATACGCCCATCAACAGCCCCGTGTTCAAAAGACGCGGCCAGAGTACCTCCAGCACCGGCAGGCCGTAATTGCGGCTGTACCCGAGATCGCCGCCCAGCGCCGCCAGCAGCCAGTGGCCGTAGCGTGACAGGAGCGGTTGGTCGAGGCCGTAAATCTCCCGCAGCCGCGCGGCATCCGCCGCCGTCATTTGCGGGTTGCCCGCGATCATGAGATCAACAGGATCCCCCGGCATCAGGCCGATCAGGATATAGACCAGAAAAGATAAAATCAGCAGCGTCACGGCCGATTGCATCAGCCGCGGCAGCCATTGCGCAGCGGTCATGGCGTTTCGGTTTCTTGCGGAGTATCGTTATCGTCTTCGGGCGCGGGTTTTTCTTCCTTGCCTGCCTCATAGGCCGTCAGGCCTTCCTGCCGCGCCTTTTGCATTTCGCTTTCCATCAGGGCGAGTTGCTCCTCGCTCCGGTTGCGCAGCATGTGGCGCATCCATGCCCAGTCCTCTTCAGGCAGGGGCTGGGTAAGGCCGCCTGTCAGGCGGCGCACAATGTCGCAAATCATGGCGGGCGAATTCCGCGCGGGGTATTTCGCATCCAGATCCAGCACGGCGTGGAGGGTGCGCGGCAATTGCGCGGGATCCCTTTCAATCGCGGCGGTGATTTCCCGGTTGCGGTAATTTTTGCTCATCAGGGTGGTAACGCCGATGGCTTCCTCTGGCTGCCCGCAGCGCAGCGCGTCAAAACGCATGCGGTAGAGAGAGAATTGATACCAGAAAACGGCGTCCTGAATATCGCCGCGCGCGGCAAGGCGGTCGGCATAGACCGTAAAGACCAGCGGCACCATTTCGCCCGTATAAGGCTCCAGAATCTCCATGATCCTGTCGATATCTTCGGCCTTGCGCATTTTGACCCAGGTATAGATTTCTTCCGGCTTGCGGGCGTAAATATGCTCCGGTGTGATGTCGGCGAGTTTTTCAATGGGCTGGTGCTGCACCCACAAAATATCCGCCCATGTCTTTGCGTGCGGAATGGCCCAGATCAGATAAAGCACAAACAGCATATAACCGATGATCTTCAGCACAATGCGCAGCGCGCGGCGCTCGAGGCTCGGCTTTTTTTCCGCAAGGTCATTGGCGGGTTTTTGCTTGTTCTTTTTTCTCATGGGCTGTGGCTCCAGTTTTCAATCCAGAGGGTCGATGGGTGCTGGTGCCCTGTCGGCGTCAGGCCGTGCAGCCAGACGGGCACAAAAAAACTGTCCGCGCGGTAATAGAGCGGCAGGGCGGGAAGATCGTCCGCGTAAAGCTTTTGCAAATCCTGCCACAGCGCCTTGTTCGCCGCCGCATCGCAGGTGATGTCGAGATCGTCGATCAGCTTGTCCATCGCAGGGTTGCTGTATCCCGGATAATTCTGCCCCGCGTAATTGTTTTCGGCAGAGGGAATCATCGTGCTGTGCAGGGTGGTTTTGGGAATATTGTTCGGCGTGGAAAGCCAGGCATACATGATGCCGCCGTCAAAGCGGCGCTGGCGCATCGTATCGCCGAACAGCACGCGCGCAGGCTCGTTTTTAATGACCGCATCCACGCCGATTTTTTTCCAGTCCGACTGGATGGCCTGCTGGATCATCTCGCGGCTTTTGTTGCCGGCGGTGGTGGAAAAGGAGATGGAGAGTTTTTTACCTTCGCCGTTATAGCGGTATCCGTCCGGTTTTTTCACCCATCCCGCTTCCTCCAGCAGTTTTTCCGCGGCGGCAGGATCATAAGGATAGGCCGTTACATCATCGGTATAAACGGTATCCAGCGGGTTGATATTGCTTTTGGCCACGGGCTGTTTGCCGCCGAAAACGGCATCGTTGATCTGCGCACGGTTCATGCCCAGCAACAAGGCCTTGCGCAGGCGCACATCGTCAAAAGGTTTTTTATCCAGAGGCAGGTCAATATGCTCGTAGGTCAGGCCGGGCTTGTAGATCACATTGTATTTGCCGGGCTTGGCGGCATTGAGACGTTTTTCAAAGGACAGCGCCTGATCCAGCGTCAGGCCCAGCTCCCCCGCGATATAATCGATGGAGCCCGAGAGCAAATGCGCGGTGAGGGCGGAGGAATTTTCCACCGTTTTGAACGTCACGGTATCAAATGCGGGCGCTTTGCCTGCCCATGCGGGGTTTTTTTCCAGCGTGATGGCGGCACCCGCGGTGACGGCAGCGATGCGATAGGGGCCGAAATAAAGCCCCGGCGTATCGGGCCGCGTGTTATACAGCGTGCGGTTTTTGTAATTCGCGGGGTCTTCCGCGAAAATCGTGCGCTCCAGATGCGCGGGCAGGGGATAGAAATCGTTGATCAGCGCAAAATCGCATTTTTCCTTGTCGAAATGGATCGTAAAACGGTCCGGCGCGTCGCTGGTGATATCCACAATGTCTTTGGCAAAAAACTCGCCGTTGCTGACGCCCGATGCGGGATGCCGCCCGACTTCCCAGCCGAAAAGAATATCGGCGGCGGTGACGGGCGTGCCGTCACCCCAGGCAAGGCCGGGCTTCAGCGTGTAGGTGGCGGCAATACCCTTTTTGCCGTCTTTGCGCGTTTCAAGCACGGCCAGCCCGTTTTCGAACGACGGCAATTCGGTGCAGATCAGGCAAAGCGGTTGCCAACCCGCATCGTAAACCGTCACGGGCCGCAGGGCGGCGGACAGCACCAGACTTTTGGCCACCATGGCATCAAACAGCGGATGCAGCGTGGAGGGAAATTGCGAGATGCCGATGGTCAGGCTTTTTTTTGCCGCGGCCTGTACGGGCGGCGGCGCGGTCATCGTCAGGGCCAAAGCCGCCCCGCCCAGCAGCAGGGCCGGGCAAAGGGATATTCCCAGAATACGCATGAACTCTTTTGTCTTTTGCATGTTTCGGTCTTTGGATTAACATGATGCCGGAGGGCGCGCAGCAGCTGCGCCCATTGTGCAAGATAGCCCGGAAATATCATAGTCCATGTCGAGTGTAATTTATATGATTGTCATGATGTGCGTGATCTGCATGCTCGCCTTCATCCCGCTATACCCATTCTGGAAAGTGTGGAAGCGGCTGAAAACGCATCATCCCGACCTTTGGGCCGCCAAAGGGCCGTTTGACGTGCTGACCATGATCTCCGGCACGGGGGCCATCGGCGAATTTTTGGAAATTATCGCCCTTGCCGAAAAGGACGAGGAGCTGATCAAGCGCGACCCCTATCTGATCAAATGGACCCGTCTGTCACGCGAAGTCGTGCGCATGATGCCGCGCAGCTTTATGGGGCAGATCGGTTGCGTGCTGATTTTCATCTGGTTTGCGATTTTCTTTTCCGGCGTTTTCATGAACTTCCTGCGGCTGTAAGGTTTTTCCATGTCCGCCCTGACGCCCGTTACCGCCGCCGATCTGGTCGCGCTGGATGACTATACCGGCAGCCATCCCATCCGCATCGATCTCGTCTATGCGCGGGCAGATCACCCCGACAACATGTTCAAAACGGCGATTTACCGCCCCGATGCCCGCATGTGGGGCCACCGGCTGTTTGTGCCGGTCATTTTAAGGGCGGCGGAAACCTGTCACCGTGAAACGGGCTGGTATTTCGAACTGAAAGACTGCCTGCGCACCGTGGAGGCGCAGGCCGCCATGGTGCAAACGGATATTGTCAAAGCCAATCCGCATTGGTTGCAGGAACCGAACCGTTTGCTCTCTCCGCCCGGCAAGGGCGGCCATCCGCGCGGGCAGGCAGTGGATATTATTCTAATTGATGCCAACGGCGATGCGCTGGATATGGGCACGCCCTTTGATTATTTAACGTCCGATCCCGCCGTCAATCCCGCCGCGCGCACATACCGCGACCTGCCCGCCGAGGTGCTGGCACGGCGGCAACGGCTGGAAGACTGGATGATGCAGGCGGCGGCGGCGCTGGATTTGCCCCTGTTGCCCTTGCCGCAGGAATGGTGGGATTTTCGCTTTACCAAGGATTACTACGATCTTTTCGAACCTGTGGCGGATGCCGGTTTGCCGCCCGATATGCGCATGACGGCTTGAACCCTTTTTCTAGATTTTGCCGCGTTTGAGATCACGCAGAATAAACCGCTCCGGCTTCAAACAGACGGCCAGATCCGCAGGGCAGGGCAGCGGCGTGCCGCAGATGTCGGCGGCAATAATCTCTCCCGCCAGCGGGGCGGTCGTCATGCCGTGCGCGCCGAAACCGGCGGCGATATAAAGTCCGTCGATATAGGGTTTTTCAATATCATCCGGTACCGGCCCTTTGCGCAAACCGGCAAAGGCCGCGCGCCATTTTACCGCATCGGGCGCGCGGCCGATCACGGGCAGTTTGTCGCGCGTGGTCATGCGAAATCCCGCGCGGCTGGACACAATATCTTTTTCGCTGATGCCGAATTGCGGCAGGTTTTGTTGCAATTTGTGAATATTCTCCGCATCATCCGCGGCACGGGGGGTTGCATCGCCCGCCGGTTCTTTTTGAAATGTCGCCCCGATGCAATGTACGCCGTTGACGGCAGGCGTCATGTAGCCGTCATGGCAAACCACATGTGCCAGCGCTTTCGATGCCGTTGTTGATTGGACAACCGTCACCTGTCCGCGCAGGCTTTGCAGCGGCAGCCATTGCGTTTGCGAAAACGCCGCGGCCTGCGTGCCTGCGGCAATGACCACATGCGTTGCCGTTTCCGTGCCGTGACCGGTTTCGATATGCCAAAGGTTATCGGCGCGCGTCAGGCGCAAGACATTTGCCTGTTGAAAGGTAATCCGCGCATGCGCGGCCAGCGCCGCGCAAAGCTTTGCGGGCGGGACGAAGCCTGCCAGCGGCTGGAACAAGCCTTCGCCGTTTTTATGTACCGCGTAATCGGCAGGGTAGCCGTTGCGGGTGATAATCTCCGCATGGCGCGCGGCGGTGTCATGGTCCGTATCCATATGCAACACGCCGCAGGGAATAAAATCATCCAGCCGCATATCGCGCATCAGCGTGCGGGTATAGCAAAACCCGTGCTGGTACAGACTGCCCATGGACGTGCGATCCACCGTCATTTTCGGATAAACAACGGCCAACGGATTGCCCGATGTTTCCATGGCGGACGCGGGGTGCTTGTCGAGCAGCAAGACATTTTCTCCCCGTCGCGCAAGACTGTGCGCGACGCTGCATCCCGCAATGCCCGCGCCGATGACAATGATTTTTTTGTTCTGCGTTGCGGCAGGGGCGGCGTCGTTTTCCGGCATGCGGGCAACGGTCATGCTGTGTTTGATGCCGTAGCCCGCAACCTTTTGCACATCGAAACCGACGGCGGCCAGCGCGCGGCGCATGCGCCCGATCACGGAAAAGCTGGAAAGCGTGCCGCCCGCAACCGTTTGCGCGGCAATGCGGGGGAAGAATGCTTCCTCCCACATCGCGGGGTTCTTTTTGGGGCTGAAACCGTCCAGATACCACGCATCAAAGGGGCCGGAAATTTGCGGCAATACCTCCGCCGCATCTCCGAACGCGAGGATCAGCCGCACGCGCCCTTTGGCGACATAGACGGTATGAAACCCCGCGATCAGCGGCGGATATCCCGCACGCAGCGCGGCGGATAGATCCGCCAGCTCCGGCCAATAGCCGTGCAGTTTTTCCAAGGTGACGAGATCAATGGGGTGTTTTTCGATACTGACATAGGTCAGCAGCGCATCCGGCGGCGCGGCTTGCAAAAACAATTGCGCCGTCAAAAGGAAATTCAGCCCCGTACCGAAACCCAGTTCGCAAATGCGGAAATGCTTTGCCGCGCCGGCGGCAAAACGCGCGGGCAGGTTGTTGTGCTGCAAAAAAACATAACGCGATTCTTCAATCCCCTGTCCCGGCTGGAAATACACATCGTCGTAATCAAGGCTGACGAGCCGTCCGTCTTCGGACCATTGCAAATGTGCGGGTTTCAGTGTCACAATACGTCTCTTGATTTTTGGCCTTGCTTTCGGGGGTATCCCGCCGCAGTCTAGCACGGTTTTCAGGGAACAGGCCATGCGCCCGCGCAATCGCGGGCGCAAACGGGGAAAAAGAAGATGATCAGGGTATTGTTTGTTTGCACGGGTAATATTTGCAGATCCCCTACGGCCGAGGGAGTTTTTCGTCATCTGGTGGAAACGGCGGGCCTTGCCGCCGCCTTTGAAATTGATTCCGCCGGTACGGATGCCTATCACGCAGGCGATCCGCCCGATGCCCGCGCCATCAAAACCGCCCGCGCCAACGGCGTGGAGATTGCAGACCAGCGCGCGCGGCAGGTGACGGTGGCGGATTTCGACAATTACGAATATATCTTCGCCATGGATCGCGGGCATTTGACGGCGCTGCAAAGCCTTGCGCCGGCGGGCAGTCTTGCGCATATCACGCTGTTTATGGCGGCGGCGGAGGATGCCGCGCCCGATGTGCCCGACCCGTGGTACGGCGGAGAAGACGCATTCCGTCAGGTTTATGCTATGATAGAAAAAGGCGCCCGCGCCATCCTGGACAACATCAGGGGTACTTTCGAAATATGATTACACCGCAACTACAGGCAGAAATCGAAACCGCTATCGGCGGCAGCATCCGTGCCATCGCACCCCTGTCGGCGGCGAATAACGCGCAGATCTACCGCCTGTTGCTGGAGGGCGGCGCCACACGCGTCGCCAAGGTGGCGGAGCGCGGCATGGAGACGGAGGCATGGATGCTCCGTTTTCTCAAAGAACGCAGCAAACTGCCTGTGCCTGCGGTCGAATTCAGCAATGATCATGTCATCATCATGGAATATATCGAAAGCCACGACATGATCGATTATCGCGGCCAGCGCCACGCGGCGGAAGAACTGGCCGCGCTGCACGACATCCGCGCGGAGAAATACGGGCTGGAGCGGGATACCGTCATCGGCTCTCTGCGCCAGCCGAATGCGCAAAGCAATGACTGGCCCGCGTTTTTTGCCGAACAGCGGCTGATGTATATGGCGCGCGCGGCCTTTGATGAAAACAAGATCGACAAACGCATGGTGCAGCAGGCTGAAAAACTGGCAGGCAAACTGCCCGACCTGTTGCGCGATGCCGCGCCGCCGGGCCTTGTGCATGGCGATGTCTGGGGCGGGAATATCATCATTGGGCGCGGCAGAATCGCGGCCTTTCTCGACCCCGCCGTTTATTTTGCGGATCCGGAGGTGGAGCTTGCCTTCATCCGCCTGTTCAATACCTTCGATGATTCATTTTTCGCGCGGTATAACGATCTGCGCCCCATCCGCCCCGGATTTCATGAGGAACGGGCGGATATCTATAACCTCTATCCGCTTTTGGTACATACGCGTTTGTTCGGCGCCTCCTATGCCCGCAAGGCGCAGAAAATCCTCGACCGCTTCGGGTGATGTTTAGCCCAGATGGGGCTTGAAAACGCCTGCCGTGCGCTTCACGAAGGCATCCAGCCCGCTGACGCCGAATTTTTCGGGTTGCAGCTTTTCCTCGACGATCAGCGTGGTCAGCCCGTGGCACAGGCTCCAGATCGCGACGGTCAGGAAGGGCACGTCTTCTTTCGGCGCGGCGCTATTGGCAAGGGCGGCGGAAATCAGCGCATAGCTTTTGCCTGCCGTCATGGCCAGCGTGGGATAGCGTTTGAGATCCGCCAGTTCCCGTCCGAACATCAGGCTGAACAGGGGCTTGTTTTCCTGCGCAAAGCGGATATAGGCGCCGATGAGGCGCTCGATTTTCTCTTCCGCCGTTTTGGCGCCTGCGGCGCGCTCCGCCATCGACAGCGCGAGTTTCTGAAAGCCCGTTTCGGCAATCGCGGCGAGCAGGTCTTCCTTGTCGCGGAAATGGCTATAGGGGGCCGTGGCCGAAACGCCCGTTGCTTTCGCAATGGTGCGCAGGCTCAAGGCTTCCACGCCGTCGGCCGCCAGAATATCCAGCGAGGCCGCCAACAGCGCATCGCGCAGGTTGCCGTGATGGTATCTGAATTTTTTCTGTAAATCCGCCCTAGTCATGCCTGTGAAAACCCCCGAAAAGACGTGCATACGTATTATCGGTATCTTTGCACTGTTCACATGCACCGTCAACCCAATCACGCAAACAGGCGTATTTTGCATTGCAATATAAGGCTTTTACCGGTTTTAGGGGCTTGCATTCGCGCGCGCGGGAGCGCATGCTTTTGCGCATCGTACAGATTATGGAGAAAGCACAATGACGCAGGCGCCGAAATACCCCGCGAAACATGCCCCCGCCTATCCGAAGGAAACGCGCGGCCATAATTTTTTTGACATGGATATCAACGTGCAGCGCCTGCTTGCGCGCATTGCGCCCGACATGCTCGACCGCAATGCCGACCGTTTGCAGGATTTCGGTGCCTTTGTCGGCGGCCCGCTGGACGAACAGGCAAGCTACAGCGACCGTCACGCGCCGCCGAAACTGCAAACCCATACCAAGCGCGGCGAAAAACAAAGCCATGTGATTTTCAACCGCGATTACGAAACCTGCCATCAGGAGGTGTATAAAAAAGGCGCTATCGGCCTTGCCTTTCTGGAAGATGATCCGGAACCGCATCTGCTCAGTTTCACCATGGGTTATCTGCTGTCGCAGGCGGATATTTCCGTGCATTGCCCCGTGACGATGACGGGGGCGGTGGCCTATGTGCTGGACAAATTCGCGCCGAAGGATGTGCGCGATGCCTATTTGCACGAAATGACGCGCATGGACGGCGAAACCAAAACGGGCGGCACCTGGGCGACGGAACTGCACGGCGGCTCCGATGTCGGCGCGACGACAACCAAAGCCGTGACCAAAGACGGAAAAATCACGCTGCACGGCCTGAAATGGTTTACGAGCAACGCCAATTCCGGCCTTGCGCTCGCCACCGCCCGCCCCGAAGGCGCGCCGGAGGGCAGCAAGGGTCTTGGCCTTTATCTCGTTCCCAGCCATTTGAAAGACGGCAGCACGAATAAATATGCCATTCGCCGCCTGAAGGACAAAATGGGCACCAAGGGCCTGGCCACCGGCGAAATCGATCTGGAAGGCGCGGAGGTCATCGAAGTTGCTCCGCCGCCGCACGGGCTGAAGCTGATGATGGAAGCGCTGGAATACAGCCGCATCCATAACGCCGTCGGCGCGGCGGGCGCCACGCGCCGCGCGCTGATGGAAGCGGCCAGCTGGGCCACGCACCGCGAGGCTTTCGGCAATAACATCGTGAAATATCCGATGGTGCAAAACGAGCTGGTGGATTTGATGTTGCGATCCGAATCTTCCACCGCGCTGGCCTTCGAGGCGGCAAAAACCTTTGATGCCGCGCTGAAAGACGAGGCGCAGCGCCCGTGGTTGCGCCTTGCGACGGCGCTGGCCAAATACCGCACGGCGGAAGATGCCGTGCAATCATCCAAAAAGGCGCTGGAAATCGTCGGCGGCAACGGCTACACGGAAGAATTCCCGACCGCGCGTTTGCTGCGCGATGCCATGGTGCTGACCGTCTGGGAAGGACCCGCGAATATTCAGGCGCTGGAACTTTTGCGCATGGTGGCGGGATCGGCGCCGGGCGATAAGCTCTTCACCGATAAAATCAAGGATATTTCCACGCATCTGCCCGCCGAAATGACGGCGGAAAAACAGCTGCTCGACAAAGGCCTTGCGCAGGCGGAAAAGGCATTGGCCTATTTGCGGGCCCATCCCGCCGACGGCCAGCGTTTTGCCCGCCAGCTGATGGACCATATGGCCGATGTGCTCTCCGGCGCATTGCTGGCAGAGGAAGCGGGGCATGACCTGAAGAACGGCGATGCCCGCAAGGCACTGGTCGCCCGCAAATATCTGGAGAAGGCTTTTGGTGATAAAACCTTCGCCCTCTCGGCGGAAAAAGACCCCGCGCATGTGCATTTCGATGCGCTGTTGCATTACAAGCCGATTGCACCCGCTGCGCTGGGCTATGCGCCCGCCAATGACGATCACAAGCAAAAGCCCGTGTGCAACAAACCGCCGCAGCCCAAACAGGGCGGGTGATCATACAGCGGGTTTTTTATTCGCCGAAAGTAAAGGCATAGGCTTGCAGGCCCGCGCGCTCGGCCTCGATCTCCAGCATGGCCGGCGTCACTTCCGGCTGGGCGATCAGTTCATAAAGCGTTTCTTCGGCCACGGTCAGCCGGCCGTTTTTGACATCCTTGCCCGCTTTGCCCGCCGCGACAGGCTTGCCGTCCAGCATCACGCGCACATCCACGGGGTTGCCGTCCGCCGTGCCCATGACCAGAAAGACCTTGCCGGCCTTGAAATGCAGCCGCAGTTTCGCGCCCGATGACAGGGCGGTGATACCGGCTTTTTCCGCCAGCCAGTCGCCCGCCAGGCTCCAGTGGTGCAGCGGCAGCGCGGCGGCAAAGGCATAGGTTTTTTCAACGTCTTTTTCCAACGCGCCCTCGGGCAGGAAGTTTTTGGCGCGGTAAGTGCCAAGATAGGTTTCCGCCGTTTGCCCTGCGGCGGCTTTGCCGGACGGCGTGACCGCCGCCCCCGGCACGGCATCGTGAATACCGAGAAGATAGCGGATATTGTTTTCCGTCACATCGTAATTGCCTTCGCCGAAATGCGTGTAAACAACACGGCCTTCGCGGTCGATCAGGTAATGCGCGGGCCAGTAGCGGTTTTGAAAGGCCTTCCATGTCGCCCAGCGGTTATCCATGCCGACGGGATAGGCGATGCCGTGTTTGGTCACGGCGTTTTGCACGTTATGCGCGTCGCGTTCAAACGGAAATTCGGGCGTATGGATGCCGACAACAACAAAACCGTCATTTTTATACCGTTCATACCATGCGGTTACGTAAGGCAGGGTGCGCACGCAATTGATGCAGGAATAGGTCCAGAAATCGACCAATACCACTTTGCCTTTCACGTCGGCCAGCGTGACGGGGGTTTTGGTATTGAACCATGTGTCGATGCCCGCAATTTCCGGCGCGGCATAGGGGACAGGGAGCGGATGCAACAGCGCCGTCGCCGCTTTGTCAAATCGCGGCGCATTGCCGGGCGGCGTTGTCAGCAGCGCGACATCCGCGCCGGTCCAGATCAGCACGGCCATGGCGATAATCACGCCGCCCGCCAGTCGGCGCAAAAGACCGGTGTGTTTTTTGATACCGCCGATTTTATCCATCACGCGGCGGCCGAAAAGCGCCAGCACCAGCATGGGCGCGGCGGCACCTGTCACAAACATCAGGGTAATCAGCGCGGCATGTAAATCCGTTTCCGCCTGCACGACCTGCACAATGGCGGCCGCCATGATCGGCCCCGCGCAGGGTGTCCAGACCAGACCGATCAGCGCGCCGATAAAAAGCCCGCCGCGAAAGCCGTTCGAATGTTTGCTTTTGGCGATGGCATCCGATCCCCTGCGCGCGAGTTTTTCCGTCAGCGCCATAAAGCGGTTGCCCGCCGCATCGGACAGCAGAATAAAGCCGAAGAGCAACAAAAGCGCCAGCGACCCGTGCCGCAGCCATGTTGCATCCAGCCCCGTTTGCAAAATCACGCTGCGGGCAAACAGCGCGAAGGCGGTAAAAGCCGCAATGAACCCCGCGATCACGCCAAAGGGCCGCGCCGTGCCGCCTGTGGCGGAACCGGCCAGTACCAGCGGCAAAACGGGCAGGATGCAGGGCGAAAGGATCAGCCCGATGCCTTCCAGTAGCGCGAAAATATATTGCTGCACCATCAGGTTCATTCAAAAGGCTTTCATGAGGCGGATTCCGCCGGCGGCACGATGTAGCGCACGGATAAAATCTCGATGGTTTCGACGCCCGCGGGCGTGCGGATCTGTCGCTCGTCTCCCGCCTTTGCTTTCATCAATCCGCGCGCGAGCGGAGACAGCCAGCTGATTTTGTTTTGCTGCATATCCGCCTCGTCCACGCCGACGATGGTGACGGTATGTTCGCTGTCGTCCTCGCGCACATAGGTGACGGTCGCGCCGAAGAAAACCTGCGCCAGTTTTTGCTGGTCTTTGGGATCGACAACCGTTGCGCTTTCCAGACGTTTCATCAAATAGCGGATGCGGCGGTCAATCTCGCGCAGGCGCTTTTTGCCGTAAAGATAATCGCCGTTTTCCGAACGGTCGCCGTTGCCTGCGGCCCAACTGACGATTTCGACAATCTTCGGGCGCTCTTCGTTGACCAGCAGTTTCAATTCATCCTGCAGGGTTTTGAACCCTGTCGGGGTCATATAGTTTTTCTGGCCTGCGGGGATGACTTCCGGCTCGTCGGGCAATTCCTCGTCATCGCGCGGTGCGTCTTCGGTGGTGAAGGCTTTGCTCATGTCCTCTGGCTCTTGGGTATTTTTGATCAAATGCACATTTTTTCATATGCATACATGTGAATGTGTCTAATTTATGTTTGTTTTTAAATACATTTTTACCCGATACGGTTAGAATATTATAAGCGCTTTTTTGCATTTCAATGAGAAATTTGGCCGCAAATGGAGCATCTGCACCTCTTTTTCGATACGAATCAGACCTTCGGCATCATCGAAAAAGGCACCTATCAACCCCATCTTGTGGGCATATCCTATGTGGTGGCCTGTTTCGGGGCTTATATCGCACTGTCCATGATGATTTACATGCGGCAGGCGAAAACCCGTTCCGAAAAACGCGCGCTGCACTGGGCCGGATCTTTTGCCATGGCGGCCAGCTACTGGGCGATGCATTTCATCGGCATGCTGTCCTATAAAACGGATATCGCCATATCCTTTGATCCTTATATCAGCGCCCTGTCCCTTTTCATCGCGCTCGGCGTGGCTTATGCCGGTTTTCTGGCGCTGTCCACGCGGCGCAACATGTCGGTAAAGGGGCTTTGCTTTGCCTCTGTGCTGCTGGGGCTCGGGGTTTGCGCCATGCATTACACGGGCATGGCCGCCATGCGTATGGATGCGACATTGCGCTACCAGCCCGATCTTTTCGCCCTATCGGTGCTGATGGCGGTTGTTGCCGCAGGCGCAGTTCTGTCGATGGCGTTTCATCTCGGCAATGCGGTCAGGCCGCGCATCGGCATAAAAACCATCGCCGCCATGGTCATCGGGATGATGATGTGCGCCATTCATTACGTCAGCGAGGCGGCGGCGGTGATCCAGCCCTATGCCGAAAGCCGCTATGATCCGGAACAAAACCATGATCTGCTCGCCTTTTCCATTGTGGTCATGACGGGGCTGGTGCTGGCCGTGGCTATGCTGGTGGCGGCCGGCCGTCATGCGCGTGCCGAAACGGACGGCAAAACGGGCCGCCAGACATGGTATGATTTCAGCGACCGCGCGGGGCTGCGTCTTGGTATCCTGATCCTCTGCGGCAGTCTTTTTGCCGTGCCGTTTTTATGGGTTGTGAATACCATGATTTCGGAGCGCAACAGGGTTATCCGCGACCTGCGGGCGGAAATCTGCGTTGTGCGCCTGCACCAGCAGTTGATAGATATGATCGTGCCGATGCAGCGTATCCGCAGCCTGCTTTATATCAGACCCGAACCCGACGAGGCGCTGCACCAGCGGCTGTCGGCCAAACGGGAGCGCGTGCGCGATGTGATCGCGGCCATCAAGGCGCGCAAGGTTTCTTGCAGCGCGCGGCATGAAACGCGGCAATTGGGGTTAAAGGCCATCGAGGCGGCCGGCGCGCTGGCGGCGGATGACTCTTTTACGTCCCCGCCCGACGAGGTTTTCAGCAGATATACCGAAGTGATCAACGCATTGCTGGCGCGCATGGATGTGCTGGTCGAGGAAACGCCGTGGGACGAGGATATGCGCGCCTATGTGCGCAAGATGGAGCAGGCGGTTTTCAAATTCCTGCCGCAGATGATGGAGGGCATCGCCCAGCTGCGCGCGCGGGTATCCTATTTGCAAACCGGCAATCCGGCGGCGGCGGAGACGGAAAGAATCCTGCTGGAGATCGACCATTTGACGCACCGGCTGGAAGCGGACGAGCAGCAAATGACCCGTTTCATCCATATCGACGATGCGACCGATACGCCGTTGCATGAAATCAACGCCCATTATTACGCCATCGTGCAGCCCGGTTTTGGCAATATGCTGGGGATACTGCACCGCCTGTCGCACGAGGCGGGCAAAATCAACGATCCCGAGGGCATGGGCGGGATGACGATATTCGACAGCATGTCGCTGATTCTGGACAGTTATCACCGTTTTTATATCAGAATGGCGGATGCCCTGCTCCGGCACGTGGTCGAGAAAGAAAAAAAATTGCGCCAGAACCGGCAGGTGGTGATTTACTCCAGCGGCGCCGCTTTTCTGGGCTTTGTCGGCCTGTTTACCTTTTTGTATTTCAGCCTGATCAAACTGGAAGGCGCGGCGCGGCGCGTCGCGGCAGAGGTCAGGACCGTCACCCTGCTGCGCGGTGTGGCCGAAACGGCGAACAGCGAACAGAATGTGGACGAGGCCATGCGCCTTGTGCTGGGTTTGGTCTGCGCCTATATGGGCTGGACCATCGGCCATGTGCTGGCTTTTGACAAAAAAGACGGTGTGCTGAAAAGCCGCAATATCTGGTTTTTCCACAGCCATGACGGGTTGGGCCATTTCCGCACGATGACGGAATCTCTGTCTTTCGGGCTGGGTATCGAGCTGCCGGGCCGCGCCTGGGCCATGGAGGGGCCTGTCTGGGAGGAATCCATGGCGCATTATACCGAAAGTCCGCGTTATGAGGCCGCGCATGAAGCCAACCTCGGCACGGGTTTCGCCTTCCCCGTTTTTGCGGACGGGCATATCGAATATGTGCTGGAATTTTTTTCCACCGATATCGTGCCGCACAGCGACACCGTCTCGCATATGATGGGGGAAATCAGCGGCCAGCTGGCGCAGGTGATCCAGCGCGTGCGCGCGATTGAAAACCTGCGCGATATGAAAGAACGCGCCGAGGCGGCGAACGTTGCCAAATCCGACTTCCTTGCCAATATGTCGCACGAGCTGCGCACGCCGCTCAACAGTATCATCGGCATGACGCGGCTGCTGATGGAAAGCAACCTGACGCGCCAGCAGCTGGAGCTGGCGGATGCGAGCATGCGCTCTTCCGTCAATCTTTTGGAAATCGTGAACGATATTCTGGATCTCTCGAAAATCGAGGCGGGGGAGATCAAGCTGGAGGAAATCGGTTTCGATCTTCACTATACCATCGGCAGCGTGGCCAAGGCGCTCAAGCATATGGCCAAGGAAAAACGCCTGACGATCATCGAAAACATCCAGACGGATATGCCCTATGTGATAGGCGATCCGCTGCGCCTGTCGCGCGTCCTGACCAACCTGATCGGCAATGCGATCAAATACACGGCGGCAGGGCATATCAGCATCAAGGCCGTCTATTCCTATCTGGATGCCGATACGATCGAGCTTTTCTGCGAAATCACCGATACGGGCATCGGCATCCGCGAGGACAAGATCGACAGCATTTTCGACAAATTCGTGCAGGCGGACAGCTCCATCACCCGCAAATACAGCGGCACGGGGCTGGGTCTGGCCATTACCCGTCAGCTGGTGGACCTGATGAAAGGCCGCATCGGCGTGCGCAGCAAACTGGGCGAAGGCTCTACCTTCTGGTTCCGCATTCCCTTTAAAACCACCAAGGTTCTGACCGGCGAAAAGCACCGCCGCCGCGCCATGCGCTATTCCGGCACGCTCGATCCGGAGAATGCGCGCGTGCTGGTGGCGGAGGATTATGTCCTCAACCAGATGCTGGTGCGCAAAATCCTCGAAAAATTCAAACTGACGCATTACGAAATCGTCGGCGATGGGGCGCAGGCCGTGGAAAAATACCGCCAGCAGCGCTGGGATATTATCCTGATGGATTGCCAGATGCCCGAAAAAAGCGGTTATGAAGCGACGGAGGAAATCCGCGCCTTCGAGCAGGAGGAAGGCCGTCCCCGCGCCAAGATCGTGGCCATGACCGCCAACGCCATGCCGGGCGAGCGCGACAAATGCCTCAGCCACGGCATGGACGATTATATCAGCAAGCCTATTGATATCATGGTATTGAAAGATATCCTGTCACAATGGGTGCGGCTCAATGATGCCGAGGAGGAAGCGCCGTCCGAAAACTTCGAGGTTGTGGAGGATACAAAGGGCAAACTGTCCTCCGGCGTTGTTTCGGGCAAGGCGGATCTTTCCGTCCTTGCCGGTTTCTCGGGCGGCGATCCGGATATGGAGCGAGAATTCATTTTGATGTTCCAAAAACAGACGGAGGATATGCTGGAACACATGGAAAAACTGCTGGCCGAGGGCAAGACGGATGAATGGCGCGCCGTGGCGCACAAGCTCAAAGGCGGTGCCGGTGCCATCGGCGCGGATTTCCTGCAGGAAATTTGCGAACGCGCGCAACATCTGGAAGGCGATATGCAGGCCTTCCGTGACAAGCAGGCGAAGATCGTGCGCGAATACGCACAGGTAAAAAACTTTTTGAAAGAAAGCGGCCGTCTATAGACGGTATTATAACAAGGAGTTGGACAGATGGATTTTTTACCCCATAGCAACCTGACGCAATTTCTGGCTTTTTGCGCGGGCATCAAACACGAAATCCGTGAATGGAAACTGGTGAGTGCTTCTTTGAGCAAAGGGGCGGGCAGTATTTTTTACATTGCGAAAAAAATGCGCGAAACGCTGTCCGACATGTCCGGCGAACTGTTTATTTGCAACAGCCGCGAATTGCTGTGCCTTGTCAAGGCGGGGGAAAAGGCCGATCTGGTCGCCTTGCAAAAACGCATACAGGACGGCTTCAGCGAAGAATATGAATGCCTGGTGGAAGTCGTGGATACGACGCGCGAAGGTTTGCAGAAAATCGAGCTGCGCCTGAAACAGGAAAGCGCCGAAGATGCGGCTGCCGCCAACGGGGAAAGCCTGCTGCTGCGCGAGCGCCAGCGGCGGGAGCAAAACGTGATTCTCGTCGCGGATGACGATATGTTCATGCGCTCCCTTGTCCGCAAAGGGACAGAGGATGTCGGCACCGTGCATGAATGCGAAACGGGTGAAACCGTGGTGGATACCTATTTGCAGGTGCTGCCCGATGTGGTTTTCCTCGATATCCACATGCCCGGCAAATCCGGCATCGATATTCTGGAAGAAATCCAGATGTTCGACCAGCATGCCTTTATTGTGATGCTCAGCGCCGACAGCGGTAAGGACAACGTGCTGGAAACCAAAAAGCTCGGCGCCAAGGGTTTTGTCGCCAAGCCTTTCACCAAGGACAAGTTGGTCGATATGCTGAAAAAATGCCCGACGATGCGGCTGCGTTAAGCGTGCAGGGCGTCGGTTATTTTTTCTCTTTTTGCGCGGCGGGGGCGGCTTTGTTGGCGCGGGCGGCCGGCTGCATTTTCGGCGCTTCTGCCTGTTCCGCTGTCATATAGGTTGTGCGGTAAACCTCGCGCAGTTTTTCCTTGTCCATATCGCAAATGTCGCTCTGCTTGCGATAGCTTTCCTCCGTATCCAGCGATTCCTGACGCATGCGGCGCACTTCGCGCATGCGTTCGTACATCGGCGCGGCGGCACGGCGGATTTCCTCCAGCAACTGTTTTTGCACGGCGGTCGCCTCTCCGCTGCGGAAAGGCCCGCGGCCCTGATAGCCGAAAGCCTTCAGGTAATGCATCATTTCCATCTGGATGCGCGGCAGATATTCGTTGAGCGTCTGGATGTCATAGCGCACGTGCTGGTTTTCATGTGCCATGGTGATTTTGTAACTGCATTCCATGTCCTTCAGTTCCGAGGCGATAAACACGCCCGCGTCATAGCGGATGTTCAGCACAATGCGCACCGGATAAATGCAGGTATTGCCCTTTTTGTCGGACAGCAACGAGAAATGCACGTTTGTGCCGTCCGTCACCTTGCTGGACGTAACGCCGAGCAGCAGCCCCTTGCCGCCGACGTGGGTGGTGTCGGGGTCGTTTTTCTGCATCGATCTTTTGAGCGTGGCCGACGTGTAATTGGCGTTATAGACAGGCGGGTCGTAGGAAAAATAAACCTCCACCCGCGGCGCGTCCTGCATGGGACAAACAGTCAGCTGCGCCGCCGTCAGCAGGGCAGACGCCAGCTGCGGATCAATACCGAAAAAAGCCATAAATGAAATACCCCCGAATAGAAAATCCAATCCCTTACAGCTTAACACGGGGAAAGGTAAGCAAGGGTTAAACGGGGATGCGAAATTGTTAACCCCTTATAATTTTGGGATATTTCCGTTTCAAACCTGCTTTATGGCGGAGGGGAATGGTCGTGAATGCTTTTGTCGATGGTATGATACGCAAAGGCCTTGGCTTGCGGCTTTTTGAGAAAATGAGGCCTGAAAAGGCGGGGTTGGTGGAGCTGATCGGGATCGAACCGACGACCTCTTGCATGCCATGCAAGCGCTCTCCCAGCTGAGCTACAGCCCCTTAAAGGGTAGGGATCCGGCCGCGCGCGGCGGCGGAAGTGGTGCAATATAAACAGAAAGCGCCTCTGGTTTCAATAACAATTTCGTCGCCGCCGCGGTGCGCGGCGGGATAAACTTTTCAATTTTTTCAGTCGGTTAAGATATGCCCCGCTGTCAAGGATGCGGCGGTTTCGGCGCGGCGGGGGTTTTGGCGAAATGTTTTTTGACCGATTCCATCGCAGCCTCCATTTCCGTCAGGCTCGCGCATTTCACAAACTGGCGACTGCCGTGCACGGGGCCGCTGGTGGGGCGGCCCTTTTCATCCGTGCCGTCTGCAAAGGGGAAGTTTTCCAGCCCGAGCGTGGGGCGAAAGGTGCCGATGAAATAAAGATCGCGCGTTTGGTGATGCAGCACCGCGACATCATGCCCCGCGATATAGGCACCCTGTATCGCCCCGTCCGTCGTGCCGAAGGCATAGCCGCGCGCGGTATCAAAACTGCGCACCATTTCGTTCAGCATATTTTCCGCCGCGGCCTTGCGCGCCTGCGGATCTGTGGCAAGGGTGTGAAAATCGAGCAGTTGTAGGCGAAAGGTTTTTTCATCCACTGCATCGCCCTCGATGCACAAGCGGCAGGCGGCGAGCCACCAGCATGTCGGGCTGTCGGCCTCTTTCACGCGCCAGACCCTGCCGGGTGTTTGTTCGATGTCCGCGCGCAGCTGTTCGATGGCGGCGGGGGTATAGGCGGCATGCAGCGTGGCGGCCAGCGGCGCGGCATGCGCGGGCATGAGGCCAAGAGCCGTTGCCAGCCCCGCATCCAGTCCGCTTGCGGGCTGATCCGCTGCGGGGATTCGCGCCGTCAGGGAGTCCGCAACATCGATATGCGCGGGCCATTGGCCGCAGGCGGCAACGGCGGGCGCGTTCCGCGCGCAAAGCGCGCGCAGACCGGCCAGCGGTAGGGCGGCCAGCGCGGCGGCATTTTGTTCTGTCAGATGCGGTGTTTTCGTCATGCCGTTATTCTAGCGCAAAACGGGCGCGCGCGGGCAAAGAAAAACCCCGCAGCGGCTGCATGCGGGGATTTTTCTTTTCTTTAGGGAAGAAAGCTTATTCGCGGTTGCCCAGCAGGCTCAGCAGGGACTGGAACAGGTTGATGAAGCTGAGATAAAGGCCCAGCGCACCCATTACAGCCAGTTTGCCGTTGTCTTCCGTGCGGCCATAGGCATAGGTTTCCTTCAGCATTTGCGTTTGCCATGCGGCAAGACCGGTAAAGGTGATCACGCCGATGACGGAAACGACGAAATGGATCATTTCGGATTGCAGGAACAGGTTCACGACCGAGGCGATAATCAGACCGATCACGCCCATGAACATGAAAGCGCCGAAACCGGCAAGGTCACGCTTGGTCGTATAACCGTAAAGGCTCACGGCGGCGAAGGTACCGGCGGTGATAAAAAACACGCGCGCGATGCTTTCGGCGGAGAAAACAAGGAAGATCGTCGCCATGGAAAGCCCCATGACGGCAGCGAAAACATAGAACATGCCTTGCAGCTTGCTGGCAGGCCAGCGGGCGATGCGGTTTTGGGTAAAGCCGCCGAAAACAAAAGCCAGCGGCGCCAGTGCCAGCACATAGATCAGGGGGGTGCCGACAACGGCTTTCAACAGCGCGGGGCTGCCCAGCATCATTTGCGCAAAACCGAAGGCGACCACGCCGGTTACGCCCAGACCGATGGCCATGGTGTTGTAAACGCTGCGCATAAAGCTTTGCAAACCGGCATCGATATCGGTACCGGCGGCGGCGCGCGTCTGAACATGGGGTTGATAGGGGTCGTAAGACATTTTCAAATTCCTCTCTCTGTGCTTGCGGCACGGGTTTCAAGACTTGGTCTTTATACGTACCATTATACTACATGGATCAGGCCCCTGTCGGGATTTCCGTTCAGCATAGGGCGGTTTCTTTCAATTTCAATATCTTATTGAATAATTTCAGGGATTGCGCAGCCAGCGGGCGGGCTTTTGTCTCAGCGCGCGCAAGGTTCCGGAAAATCCTGCCGCCAGCGTGATGCCAAGGCAGAGCAGGGTGATCCAGACCACTGCGCCGCCGCTGAACTTGAAGGGGATGTTCAAAACGGTTTCCAGCGCCGTCCAGCCGCCCAGCGTGCCCAGCACGGCGGCAATGGCCACGGTGATCAGCCCCATCAGCCCGTATTCCAGCAGGAAGGTGCCAAGGATGCGGCGGCGCGTCGCGCCCAGCACTTTCAGCACCACCGCATCGTAAATATGCCGGCGGCGTGCGGCGGCAATCCCGCCCGCCAGCACCAGCGTGCCCGCCGCAAGGGTCAGCACGGCGCTGAGCCGCACGGCCTCCGCCACGGCGCGGACAAGACCCTGTACGATGCCAAGCGCTTCCTTCACCCGCACGCTGGTAATGTTCGGAAAGGCGCGGGCGATATCGGCCTGCAATTTCTGCTCCGCATCCGCATCCACAATCGCCGTGGCGATATAGGGCGCGGGGAAATCATCCAGCGCGCCGGGGGCGAAGGTGATGGCGAAATTCATCGTAAAGCTCGCCCATTCCACATCGCGCACATTGGCGATGGTCGCGGTGATATCGACGCCCAGAATATTGACGGTAATCGTATCGCCCACGCCGACGTTGAACCCGCGCTGCACGTTGCTGGCAACGGAAACCAGCGGCGGGCCGTTATAACCGGCGGGCCACCATTTGCCTTGGGTGATCGTGCTATGGGCGGGCAGGTCGCGCAGCCATGTAAAGCCGCGATCCCCGCGGATCAGCCATTCCTCATCCTTGTTCACCAGCGCCTTTCGCGCATCCACGCCGTTGACATGCGTGACATAGCCGCGGAAATTCGGCGTCAGCACCAGATTGCGCGCGCCCTTTGTGCCCATGACCAGCTGTTCAAACCCGTCCTTCTGGTCGGGCTGGATGTCGAGGAAGAAAAAGGACGGCACATCCGCCGCCAGATCATCCTTCAACAGGCGGGAGAAATTGTTTTCCACCTGCGCCATGGCGATCAGCACCGTCAGGCCAAGGCCGAGCGAAAGAACAATGCTGGTTGTCGGGTTGCCGGGACGGCTGACATTGGCAATGGCCATGCGCAGCTCCGGCCGCGTGATATGGCGAATGCGGCCCAGCAAGCCTTGCACCGCGTTGGAGGCCATGTAAAAAGTACAAAAGGCGATCAGCGCCGCCACGACAAACCCCGCCGCATAGCGCGGAATCGTCGCCGTGCCGATGGCCAGCAGTGCCATGGCAAGGGCGCAGAGCAACAGCGCCAAAACAACGCCAAGGCCCGGTTGCCCGTCCACGGGCGCGACCAGCGCGCGGAACAGCGCGTTCGGCGCCGTGCGCACCGCGCGCCCCAGCGGCCAGAGGCTGAAACAGAGCGTCATGAGATAGCCGAAAGCCGCCGCAACCAGCCAGACGGCGGGGTAGAATGCCGTGCGGTCGGTCAGCTGGAATTGCCCCGTCACAATGCCGCTGGCAAAAATCGCGCCGCCCGCGCCGAGGGCGATGCCGATCAGGATGCCCAGCGTTGCCAATATCAAAATCTGCGCCAGATACGTGCGGAACACAAAGCTTTGCGGCGCGCCAAGGCATTTCAGCGTGGCAATTTCCGCCATGCGGCTGTCCAGAAAACTTTTAACGGCGTTCGAAATGCCGACCCCGCCGATCAGCAGCGTCGTCAGGCTGATGAGCATAAGAAACAGCGTCAGGCGTTCAATGTAGCGCTCCACGCGCGGGGCGGCGCGGGTAAAATCGCGCAGGCGGAAATTTTCGGACGGAAAGGCTTTTTCAATCCGCGCCACGGCGGCTTTCAGATCGCTTTCGGTATCAAGGCCGGGCAGGGCAAGATTGGTTTTGAATTCCAGCAATCCTTCCGCGCCGCGCAGGCCGGTTTTCAAAAACGCTTCCTTGCCGAGCAGCAGGCGGGGGGAGAGGAAAAATCCCGTGCCGCCGATACGATCCGGCTCCCGCGTCAAAACGGCGCGGATCTCGAAGCCTGTCGTACCGACGAAAATTTTATCCCCGACGGCAAGGCCGAGGCGCGACAGCAATTCCTTTTCCACCGCCGCGCCTGCCGTGCTTTGCGCGTTGTCCGCCAGCAGCGCGGCGGGCGGCAGGTCCAGGGGCCGGCCCGCACCGTCTGCGAAGGCGGCGGTGCCATAGAGCGGCCAGGCATCATCAACGGCCTTGATCTCCACAATCGTTGCCTTTTCGGCATCCTCGCTGCGGGCCATGGCGCGGGTTTCGGTGATGATGCTGAGCCTTGCGCCCATATCCCTTTCAAAAAAGCGCAAAACGTCATCGCGCGGCGGCGCATGCGGCGTGCGAAGGGAAAGATCGCCGCCCAGAATCTGCCGCCCGTCATGGCGCAAACTGTCCGACAGGCCGCGCGACAGACTTTCCACCGCCGTCATCATGGCAACGCCCAGCACCAGACAGGCGATGAAAATGTAAAACCCGCGCACGCCGCTGCGCAGTTCGCGCAAGGCATAGACAACGGCCAGACGCCACATATGCGGCAGGGAAGAGGCGGCGGCGCTCATGCGGCGGCATCCGCAATCATGCCGTCGCGGATATGCACGGTCATATCGCAGCGGGCGGCAAGCTCGGCATCATGCGTGACCAGTACCAGCGTCGTGCCGTTCTGTCGCGTCAGGTCGAACATCAGGTCGATGACTTTTTGCCCCGTTTCGCGGTCAAGGTTGCCCGTCGGCTCATCCGCCAAAATCAGGCGCGGCGCGGGGGCAAAGGCGCGGGCAATGGCCACGCGCTGCTGCTCCCCGCCCGAGAGCTGGCTGGGGTAATGCGCGGTGCGGTGGCCGAGCCCCACGGCTTCCAGCGCTGCCCTTGCACGGCCAAAGGCATCGCGCACACCGGCAAATTCCAACGGCACGGCAACGTTTTCCAGCGCCGTCATGGCGGGGATAAGGTGGAAACTTTGAAAAATAATCCCTATATTATCCCGACGGAAAGCGGCAAGGGCATCCTCGTCCAGCGCCGTCAGATCGCGTTCGGCCACGGTGACTTTGCCCGTGGTGGGTTTTTCCAGCCCGCCCAGAACCATCAGCAAGGTGGTTTTGCCGGAACCGGAAGGCCCCACAATGCTCACCGTTTTGGCGGCGGGCAGGTCGAGCGTGATGTTTTTGAGAATATGCACATCGCCCGCGCCGCTCGGCATATGCAGATCCACGCGGTCGAGTTGCAATAAAGGGGAAGGGCTGGAGGTCGTCATGTCGGTGAATGCTTTCGTGAATGTCGCAAAAAAGGCGGCCTGCCGAAAAAAGTCTTGTTTTACAGTAAATAAGCCGCTGGCTGCGGCTGTCAAGCGCATAGCGGTGCTGGCGGCTGTTTTCCTGTGTCTTGCCGCGCCCGTTCGGGCGGAGGATGCGGCAAAGCCCGTTGCAGGCAAAACCGTGCTGGCTTTCGGCGACAGCCTGACGGCAGGCTACGGCCTTGACCGCGACGATGCCCTGCCTGCGCGTTTGCAGCGTTTGCTGGAACAAAAAGGATATGAAGGCGTGCGCATCATCAACGCCGGTGTTTCGGGCGATACGACGGCGGGCGGCGTTTCGCGCCTTGCCTGGACGCTGAAACGGCAAAATCCCGATTACGTCATTCTTGCCCTTGGCGGCAACGACATGCTGCGCGCGATTGATCCTGCCGCAACGGAAAAAAACCTGCGCAACATGCTGGAAACGCTGAAAGCCGCCAAAATTCCCGTGCTGCTCGCGGGCATGCGCGCGCCGGCATCCATGGGCCCTGCCTTTGCGGGGGCTTACGCGCGGATGTACGCCGCCCTTGCCAAGGAATACGATGCGGTTTATTACCCTTTTATCCTCGACGGCGTGGCGATGGATCCGGCCTATAACCAGCGCGACGGCGTGCATCCGAATGCGGAAGGGGTCAAAATCATCGCAGCCAGAATGCTGCCCTATCTGGAACAGCTTTTGCAAAAATAAACGAAAGACTTTCATCACCATGAAATATAAAAAACTCGGCGGCACGGATCTTGACGTCAGCCTGATCTGCCTTGGCACCATGACCTTCGGCGAACAAAACACGCAGGCCGAAGCCTTCGCCCAGATGGATTATGCCGTGGAGCAGGGCGTGAATTTTTTCGATACGGCGGAACTGTACGCCATCCCGCCCAAGGCCGAAACCTATGGCCGGACGGAGGAAGTCATCGGCAACTGGTTCGCGCGGCGCGGCAAGCGGCAGGATATCATTCTCGCCACCAAAGTCGTCGGCGCGGCAGGGCATTTGCCGTGGATACGGGGCGGCAAGGCGCGGCTGGAAAAAGCGCAAATCCGCGCAGCGGTAGAGGGCAGCCTCAAACGGCTGCAAACGGATTACATCGACCTTTACCAGATCCACTGGCCGCAACGCCCCGTCAACAGTTTCGGCAAACTGGGCTTTGACCAGAACGCCGTCACGGGGCGCGAGGCCGATGTCATCCTCGAAACCCTGCAAACCATGCGAGAACTGGCAACGGAAGGCAAAATCCGTCATGTGGGGCTGTCGAACGAAACGCCCTGGGGCGTGATGACCTACCTGCGTCTTGCCGCAGCGCACGGTTTGCCGCGCGTGGTGTCGATCCAGAATCCCTATAATCTGTTGAACCGCACATTCGATATCGGCCTTGCCGAAATGGCGATGCAGGAAAAAGTCGGGCTGCTCGCCTATTCCCCGCTCGCGGCGGCGACGCTGACGGGCAAATATCTGGACGGCAAAATCCCGCCCCGTTCGCGCCGCGCGATTGATACGCGTCCTTCCCGCTATGACCGCCCGGGCGTGGATGCGGTGGTGCGCAAATATCTGGCTATTGCGGAAAAATACGCGCTGGATGCGGCGCAAATGGCGCTCGCCTATGTCAACGACCGCCCCTTTACGACCAGCACCATCATCGGCGCAACGACGATGGAAAACCTGAAAGTCAATATTGCCGCCGTTGATCTTGCCCTGCCGCCGGAGGTTGTGGCCGCGATCGAACAGGTGCATACTCAACACCCGAACCCTTGCCCCTGATTTTTACGGGAGACCTGCGGATGATCCGCCTTTTTGCCGGGCTGGCGCTGCCGCCTGATTTGTGTGAGGAACTGGCGCGCCTGCAGGGCGGCATCCCCGATGCGCGCTGGACGGCGCCGGAAAATTTCCACATCACGCTGACCTTCATCGGCGAAGTGCCGGAGGAAACGGTGGAGGATGTGGATGATGCGCTGGCCTCCGTCTATGCGCCGGCCTTCGACCTGCATATCTCCGGCATCGGCAGTTTTGCGCAAGGCAATGATCTGAAGGTCATCTGGCTCGGCCTTGGCGAAAGCGCGGCGTTGCATGCTTTGAAACACCGCGTGGACGACGCGCTCGCCCGCTATGCCATCCCGTTTGAAAAGCGCAAATACGTGCCGCATATCACGCTTGCCCGTTTTCGCCATATGCCGGACGAGCAAAAGACCATCGATTTCATGCAGGCGCATGAAAACATCGAAACCGGAGCCTTTCCGGTGGATGAATTCGTTCTCTACCGCAGCGCCAGCGGCAAAAACGGGCCGGTGTACGAACCTTTGGAATATTATCCGCTGGGGGCGTAAAACTTACGCCACGCCCTCGGCCATGACGGCCAGAATATCGTCCAGCGTTTTGCCTTCCGCCCGCGCGGCGAAATGCAGCGCCATACGGTGGCGCAGCACGGCAGGGGCAAGGTCCAGCACATCGTCCATCGAGGGGGTAAAGCGTCCGTCCAGCAGCGCATGCGCGCGGGCGGCGAGCATGAAGGTTTGCGCGGCGCGCGGCCCCGGCCCCCAGTTCACGAATTTTTTGACATCGGCGATACCGGTCTGTTCGGGACGGCCCGATTGCACCAGTGTCAAAATACCGTCCACCACCTTTTGCCCGATGGGCAGCTGGCGGATGATTTTTTGCGCGGCGATGATTTCATCGGCCGTGAAAACGGGGGTGGCCTTTTCCTCCGCCACGCCGGTGGTGGCCAGCATCATGCGGCGCTCTTCCGCGCTGTCGGGATAGCCGATGTTGATTTGCAGCATGAAACGGTCCAGCTGCGCTTCGGGCAGCGGATAGGTGCCTTCCTGCTCCAGCGGGTTTTGCGTGGCCATGACGTGGAAGGGGCGGGGCAGATCATACGTCGTGCCGCCGACGGAAACCTGATATTCCTGCATCGCCTGCAACAGCGCGGACTGGGTGCGCGGGCTGGCGCGGTTGATCTCGTCCGCCATCAGCAGCTGGCTGAACACGGGGCCTTTCAGGAAGGAGAAGCTTTTGCTGCCGTCCGCCGCGGTGGAAAGAACCTCGGAGCCCAGAATATCCGCCGGCATCAGATCTGGCGTACATTGCACGCGGCGCGCCTCCAGCCCCAGGACGGTGCCGAGCGTATCGACCAGTTTCGTTTTGCCAAGACCGGGCAGGCCCATCAGCAAAAAATGGCCGCCCGACAAAATGGAGGTCAGGCACAAATCCACCACGCGTCTTTGGCCGAAAATCACGGTTTCAATGCTGCCGCGCGCTTTTTTCAGCTTGGCGACAAGCGCCGCGACGTCTTTTTCAAGCTCGGATGTCATTTCGCTGCGCATGGGTTCGACGGTCATGGGGGTCCCTTTGTGTGAGGCCGGATGGCGGTGTTTGGCGAATTTTAACTCTCCCTCTATATTAATCGATAACAGGGAAAGCGGCAAAGCATGTCTGAGGATAAAAATATCGATCTCGGCGCGCACGGGATTTTGGCGGTGGAAGAGGATTTCGGCATCGAAATCCGCAAAAACGGCACATGGCTGCATCAGGGGAGGCCCATTCGCCGCATGGCGCTAGTCAAACTCTTCGCCACGGTGCTCAGAATCGACGAAAACGGCGTATATTGGCTGCAAACCCCCGTGGAGTGCGGACGCATCGCGGTGGAGGATAAGCCCTTTGTCGCCGTGGAAATGCAGGTAAAGCCTTCTGGAAACGGGCAAAATCTGCTATTCAGGACCAATCTTGACGAATGGGTCACGGTGGATGCCGCGCATCCGCTGCTGTTCGACGACACGCCGTATGTTATGGTACGGGACGGCCTGGCCGCGCGCCTCAACCGTGCCACCTATTACGCCCTGATGGATGTGGCAGAACCTGCGGCGGAGGATCCGCGTATTTATGGCGTCCGAAGCGGCGGGATGTTTTTTCCCGTGGCGCGGCTGCCCGATAAAGACCGGGAAGAACAAGAAGAATAAAAATAAAAAAGAACGAATAATGCTGACACTGAAAACCATCGAAGAAAAACTCGCGGCCTACAGGCCGGGCGCCATGCTGGGGGATCATTTCCTGAATCCCGACCTGCTGCCTGCGCCGCCCTACCGCGATGCGGCGGTTCTGATCACGCTGCTGGACAGGGGGGATGATCTCTCCGTCGTTTTCACGCAGCGCACATCGCACCTGCACGCCCATGCGGGGCAGGTCAGTTTTCCCGGCGGCGGGCGCGAACCGCAGGATGAAAGCGCCGTGCAAACCGCCCTGCGCGAGGCGCAGGAGGAAATCGGCCTCGATCCTTCCTGCGTGCGCGTGCTGGGCGAGCTTGATGAATACATCACCCGCACGGGGTTTCGCGTGCGCCCCGTTGTCGGCTATGTCGCCGCCGTGCCGGAATGGAATCCCGATCCCTTCGAGGTGGAGGAGATTTTCGACGTGCCGCTCGCCTATTTATGCACGCCGGGGCATTTGTGCCGCCAGCGCGTGGAGCGCGAGGGGGCGGTGCGCGAATTTTATGCCTGCAACTGGCAAAAATTCCACATCTGGGGCGCAACGGCGGGGATGATGCGCCATTTCCTTGATATCGTCATGGATGAAAAACCGGCGGAGAGAACGGCATGACAGTCCTGACCGGCAAGCTCAGCAAAAAGCATTTCATGGTGGCGGAAGACACGCTGCGCGTCATGCACAGCCTGCTGCGCGACGGCGGGGATGCGCGTTTTGTCGGCGGCTGCGTGCGCGATGCGCTGGCAAACCGCCGCATCATCGATATCGATATCGCAACGCCGCTGAAGCCCGAAGAAGTCACGCAGCGGCTGGAGGCCGATAAAATACAGGTCATCCCCACCGGGCTGAAACACGGCACCGTGACGGCGGTGGTGGACGGGCGTCCCTTTGAAATCACCACCCTGCGCCGCGATATCGCAACCTATGGCCGCCATGCCGATGTCGTTTTTACCGACGACTGGAAAGCCGATGCGGCGCGGCGGGATTTTACGATCAACGCCATGTCCGCAACCATCGATGGCGATGTCTATGATTATTTCAGCGGCATGGAAGACCTGCGCAACGGGCGCATCATTTTTGTCGGCGATGCCGAAAAACGCGTGCAGGAAGATATTTTGCGCATCCTGCGTTTTTTCCGCTTCCATGCCCATTTCGGCAAGGACGAGCCGCAAACGGCGGCGCTGGCGGCCTGCGCCAAATTCGCCGACCGCCTGCCGCGCCTTTCGGCGGAGCGTATCCGCAATGAAACGCTGAAATTGCTGGAGGCGCAAAACTGCCCCGCCGTCTGGCATCTGATGCTGCAAAACAGGATCGTGACGCATTTCCTGCCCGAAGCGACGAATGTGGCCGCGCTGGAGCGTCTGGTGCGGCTGGAGGAAAAATATCACAGCCCCGGCTATGTGCTGCGCCGTTTGCTGGCGGTGCTGGACGTGACGGTGGGCGGGCTGATGAAGGTGATCGAATCCCTCCGGCTCTCGCGCGAACAGGGCGGGCATTTGCTGACGCTTTTCGAACCGGGAATGGAGGTTGATAACCGCATGGATCAGGCCGCTATCCACCGCGCCGTTTACCGCCTCGGCAATGATGCGGTGCGCAGCCTTTTGCTGCTCCGCGCCGCGCGGGAAGGGCGGGATGACAATCTTGCCGATACTTTCCAGTGGGCCACGGCCTTCCGCCCGCCGCGCTTCCCGCTGATCGGGCAGGATGTGCTGGATCTCGGATATCCGCAGGGGCCCGATGTGGGGCGCATTCTGGGCGATCTGGAAAGCTGGTGGGTGGCGTCGGATTTCGCCCCCGGCCGCACCGCTTGCCTTGAAAAACTCAAAAGAGAATACGCGCGGGGCTAGGCGGCGTTTACGGCCATTTTGCTTCCGGCGGCATGGACATCAGAATGGCTTCGGTATTGCCGCCGGTTTTGAGGCCGAATTGCGTGCCGCGGTCATAAAGCAAGTTGAATTCCACATAGCGCCCGCGTTTGATCAACTGGTGTTCGCGCTGCGCCGGCGTGAAGTCGCGGTTCATGTGTCTGGCCACGATCTGCGGATAGATGCGCAAGAAGGTGTCGCCCACATCGCGCGTGAAGGCAAAATCCTTTTGCTTGTCGCCGCTGTCGAGATAGTCATAGAAAATTCCGCCCGCGCCGCGCGGCTCGTTGCGATGCGGCAGGAAGAAATATTCGTCGCACCACTTTTTGAACTTCGGGTAATATGCGGGGTCGTATTTGTCGCAGGTTGCCTGGAAGGCGGTATGGAAATCCGCCGCGTCTTCCGCATTGTCAAACATGGGCGTCAGATCCGCGCCGCCGCCGAACCAGCTTTTGGTCGTTTCAATGCGGCGCGTGTTCATATGCACGGCAGGCACCAGCGGAGAGCGCATATGCGCCACAAGGCTGACGCCGCAGGCCATAAAGCGCCCGTCGCCTTCCGCGCCCGGAATCTGTTTGCGAAAGGCTTCGGAAAACGTGCCGTACACGGATGAAATATTCACGCCGACTTTTTCAAACACGCGGCCGCGCATAATGGCCATCGTGCCGCCGCCGCCCTTGCTGCCGTCTTCGTTGGTGCGCGCCCACGTCTTGCGCTCGAAACGGCCGGGGGGCAGGTCTTTGTGAAGGGTGCCCGCAAGATCGTCTTCCAGTTTTTCAAAGGCGGCGCAGATACGGTCGCGCAAATCGGCAAACCAGGCAAAGGCGGCCTCGTGGCCGGTGTCCTGTCCCGTGCTGTGCTGGTTTTGTTGTGCGGCGTCCATATCCAAGTCTCCCGTTCGCAGAATCGGGCATATTAGGCGCTTTCCCTTGCGGGAAATCAACCGTTTTGGGCGCAAATCTTTCTGAAATCAGGCGGGGAACAGCCCCGTTTGCCGCAAGGCTTCCGATAAAACCATGGCCGCCGCCACGGCGACGTTGACGGAGCGCACGGCGGGCGTCATCGGAATAATCACCCGATGCGCGCAGGCGGCCTGCACGTCCTCGGGCACGCCGGCGCTTTCGCGGCCGAGCAGCAGCGTATCTTCCGCCTGAAAGGCAAAATCGGTGAAACGCGTCTCCGCTCTGGTCGTCAGCAGCACGATGCGTTTTGTCGTTTCCGCCGCGCAAAACTGCTGCCAGTTCATATGGCGCGTCAGATCCAGATGCTCCAGATAATCCATGCCCGCACGTTTCAGGTTTTTATCCGACAGCGCAAAACCGCAAGGCTCGATAATATCCATCGGCACGTTCATGCAGGCGCAAAGCCGCATCATCGTGCCGGTATTCTGCGGAATGTCGGGCTGGTAAAGGGCAAGGCGCATGGGCGGTTACGAGGCTCTTTCGATCCAACGGCTGATTTCCAGCAAGCCCCAGAGCGCCAGCAAATGCCCCGGATAGAAAATATGCAACGCGTATTTCGGCAGCAGCCGCCCTTCGTTCGACATGCGCTGCGCCCAATGCACCACCCACCACGGCAAAACGGTGGAGGAGAACCAGATCAGCCCGACATAGGACATCACCTGTGCGCTCAGGTGGGTAAAAACCTCGACAAGCGAGGAGATATTCATGATCGAAACAAGCGCGAGAATGCACAGCATCCCGCCCTTGCGGCCTTGCATATACATCATGATCGCGGCGGGCAGCATGATGCCCGACATGCCGAATTCGGGCAGCAAATGCCGCGCGCCGAGCCAGAGGGCATATTGCTCGTCCAGCAACACCGCGAGCAGGCAGAGCGCGACGAGCTGCCAGTCTTTCAGCCGGTAACTCAGCCCCGCCATCCCCGAGGCAAGGGCGAGGGTGAAGATGACGTTCAGCAACCCCGTATCGCGGGTGATGAGGGAGACAACCTCCGATACCACGGCCAGCGCCAGCAGGCGCGGCATATATTTACGTAAGGCATAACCGGGCGCTTTTTCCGGTCCCGCCTTCAAAAAGGCGACGGCCAGCGCGTAGCAAAACAAGGGAAATGTCGCCCGCCCGACCAGAAACATGCCGTGTTCCGCCCCGCCGAGCCAGATCAGGTTGACGTGGTCAATAACCATAAAAACGGCGGCGGAAATTTTTATGAAATCCAGCGCGCGGCCATCCACTTGAGGAAGCAAAGTTTTCGCAGAAGAGGAATTAACCATAAAAACCTAATTTTTTAACGTGGGGTCGTTTATTTTGATTTTTGATTGAGGTAGTATCTGCAAGTCAGCTGGGCTATCTTCAGCCTGCCCCTGCAGCCCGTTCCGGCGCGGTGGGGCGATGCAAACCCCGCTGGCAGGACAGGTTCCTCATCTTCTCACCATGACCTTACTCAGGATGTAAGTCCAGAAAAAAGGAAGAATAACAATGGACTCGACAAAAACGGCCGCAGCGCATCCGCAAACCGACGGCAATACGCGACGCGATTTTCTTTACCTGACGGCAGGCGCCATGGGCGCCGTGGCGGCCGGTTGCGCCGCATGGCCGCTGGTGGACAGCTTGAACCCTGCGGCAGATACGCTGGCGCTGGCTTCCGTTGAAGTCGATGTCGGCGCGGTGGAGCCCGGCCAGACCATTACCGTCGTCTGGCGCGGCAAGCCCGTGTTTATCCATCGTCGCAGCGCCGCCGAGATCGAAGAAATCCGCAGCGAGGACTGGAAGTCCCTGCGCGATCCCGAAAGCGATCAGGACCGCGTGCAGGCGGGCCATGACGAATGGCTCGTGCTCATCGGCATTTGCACGCACCTTGGCTGCATTCCGCTGGGCAGCAAGGCTGCCGACGTGCGCGGCGATTACAACGGCTGGTTCTGCCCCTGCCACGGTTCGCACTACGATAAATCCGGCCGCATCCGCAAAGGCCCTGCGCCGAAAAACCTGGCCGTGCCGCCCTATGAATTCAAATCCGATACGCTGATCCGCATCGGCTGATTGATCCGAGAAGAGAAAACAACGATCGCCGACTTTAAAGAGAGATAAAAAAATGTCCCGTCCCGCGACAACAGAAAAATTCGATAATCCGGTCGTTCAGTGGATTGACGAGCGTCTGCCCGTCTTCACGATGCTGACCAAGGAATACGGCGTTTTCCCGATGCCGAAAAACGCGAACTATCTGTGGAGCTTCGGCGGCATTGCGCTGACGATGCTGATCATCATGATCGTGTCCGGTGTCGTGCTGGCCATGCACTACACGCCGCATGAAGCCTATGCCTTCAGCAGCGTCGAGCGCATCATGCGCGATGTCAACTACGGCTGGCTCTTGCGCTATATCCACATGAACGGCGCGTCCTTCTTCTTCATCGCCGTTTACATCCATATCTGCCGCGGTCTTTACTACGGTTCCTACAAGGCCCCGCGCGAGATTTTGTGGATTGTCGGCGTGATTATCTTCCTGCTCATGATGGCAACGGCCTTTATGGGCTATACCCTGCCGTGGTCGCAAATGTCCGGCTGGGGCGTGACGGTGATCACCTCCCTCTTCTCCGCCTTCCCGCTGGTGGGCGATGCGCTGGTGACCTGGCTCTGGGGCGGTTTTTCCGTCGGCAACCCGACGCTGAACCGTTTCTTCGCGCTGCACTTCCTGCTGCCCTTTGTTATTCTGGGCGTGGTTTTCATCCACGTCTGGGCGCTGCACATCACGGGTTCCAACAACCCGACGGGCGTGGAGCCGAAAACGAAAAAAGACACCGTGCCCTTCCATCCCTATTTCTCCGTCAAGGACGGTTTTGCGATGGTGGTGTTTCTGGCGGTCTTTATGGCGGTCACCTTCTTTGCGCCGCTCGCGCTGTCGGAATACGACCACTTCAACGCCTATGATTTCCTTGTCACCCCGCCGCATATCGTGCCGGAATGGTACTTCCTGCCGTTCTACGCCATTCTGAAATCCTTCACGATGGATATCACGGCATGGATGACGCTGCTGGGCACTTTCGGCGCGTTGGCGGCCGGCGGCTTTGCCTATCTGACGTTGCAAAACCGCAAATGGGCCTTTTGGGCGGTTTGCGGCGCGGTGGCGGCGGCAGGCTTCCTGTTCTTCATCACGCTCGCCTCCTTCGTGACGGCGGGGCTGAAAGACCCCGGCTTCATGGACTATATGAACGTTGTTGTCGTGCCGGCAAAATTGCAGGGCGTACTGGCGATGTTCGGCTCCATTATTCTGTTGTTCTTCCTGCCGTGGATTGACGGCGGCGACGTGAAATCGGCGCGTTACCGCCCCGCTTATAAACGCTGCCTTGCCTTGCTGCTGGTGGCTTTCCTCACGCTCGGCTATACCGGCGCGCAGCTGCCGGAAGGCTGGCCGGTGATCGCGGGCAAGATCGCGACTTTCTATTACTTCCTGCACTTCCTCGTGCTGCTGCCCTATCTGTCACGCAAAGGCAAAAACCTGCCTGTGCCGGAGAGTATCAGTGCCGATCCGTGCTGCGCTTCCAAAGGGAAAAAATAATCATGAAAAAAACATCCTCCCTGCTGGCTCTGGCCCCTGTGGTTGCCTTTGTTGCGGCGATTGCCTTTGGCGCGCCCGCGCAGGCGGCTGAAGGCGTGACGCCGCCCAAACAGGTCTGGCCGCATCACGGCATCACCGGCACCTATGACAAGGCGGCCCTGCAACGCGGTTTTCAGGTTTACAAGGAAGTCTGCTCCGCCTGTCACGGGCTGAACCTGCTGTCCTATCGCAACCTTGCGGATCTCGGCTATACCGACGCGCAGATCAAGACCCTTGCCGCCGAATACACCGTCACGGACGGGCCGAATGAAGACGGCGATATGTTCGAGCGTCCGGCTCTGCCGTCCGACCGTTTCAAGGCGCCTTTTGCAAACGCGCAAGCGGCCAAGGCAGCCAACGGCGGCGCCCTGCCGCCCGATCTGTCGCTGATCGTCAAGGGCCGCAAGCACGGCGAGGATTACATCTATGCCCTGCTGACCGGTTACAAGGACGCGCCCGCAACGCATCCGCAAACGGGCGAGCCCGTGCAGCTGCTGCCGGGCCAGTACTGGAACGAATATTTCCCCGGCCATACGCTGTCGATGGCGCCGCCGCTGATGGATGGCCAGGTTACCTATGCCGATGGCCGCTCCGCCACGCTGGCGGAAGCCGCGCGCGACGTGACGCAGTTCCTCGCATGGGCGAGCGAGCCGCATCTGGAGCAGCGCAAGCAGACCGGCATGAAGGTGCTTTTGTTCCTGATTGTTTTTGCCGGCATTATGCTGGCCGCGAAACGAAAGGTCTGGGCAGACGTTCATTAAGGAACGCCCTTTTACCGGACCGGTACTTTCGCGCATAAAACAAAAATCAAAGCGATGCGGTGAAGAAGAGAATGTGTCCATCCGGCGGCAAGGGGCCACCGGATGGATCTTGTTAACGGAGAACGGCCATTAACGCGTCCGAAATATTGCTGCATATTATCGGCGGTGTTTGCCTCCTGCTCTGGGGGGTGAACATGGTCAGCGTCGGCCTGAACCGTGCCTTCGGCGCCAGCCTGCGCCGCATTATTTCCCATTCCACCAGCAACCGCTTTAAGGCCTTCGGCGTGGGCATCGGCGTTGCCACCTTGCTGCAATCCTCCACGGCGGCGAGCTTGATCGTCAGTTCCTTCGCCGCGCGCAATATCATTACCATTTCCGGCGCGTTGGCCGTGATAATGGGGGCGGATGTCGGCACGACCGTGGCCGCGCAGCTGCTGTCCCGCGATCTGGACTGGTTGGTGCCTGTTTTGCTGATGGCGGGATATATCGTCAACAAATCGATGGAAGACGGACAGTATAAACACGTGGGCCGCGCCATGGTCGGCATTGCGCTGATCCTGATTTCCCTGACGATGATCAAGGAAGTCGCCGCGCCCATCGGCCAGTCCGAAGCGGTAAAGGTGATTGTGGAGCCGCTGGCGAGCCAGCCCATTCTGGCCATCGGCTTTGCGGCGCTGCTGACCTGGGTGGTGCATTCCAGTCTTGGGATGATTCTGATTTTCATGTCTTTTGTCGCCGTCGGCACCATTCCGCTGCATCTGGGTTTCGCGCTGGTGCTGGGCGCGAATATCGGCAGTGCCGTTGCGCCGGTCATCATGACCTTGCGCGATATACCCGCAGGGCGGCGCGTACCGCTGGGCGATCTTTTGATGCGCGGTATCGGGGTATTGATTTTCCTGCCGCTGCTGCCGTGGGTCGAGCCGAATATCGCGCTGATCGATCCCGATCCCGCGCGCCAGCTGGTGAATTTCCACACGGCGTTTAACCTTGCGCTGGCTGTTTTGTTCATGCCCTTTATCGGACCGCTGACCAAACTGTCGGAAAAAATCCTGCCCGACCGCCCGCGCGAGGAGGACGAAAGCCTGCCGCGCTATCTCGATCCCACGGCGATTTCCACGCCGGCGGCGGCGCTGGCCTGCGTGGCGCGTGAAACCTTGCGCGTATCCGACATCATTCAGGAAATGATGCGCGATACGCTGGAGGCGCTGCGCACCAACAACGTGCGCCTTGTACAATCCATCCGCGACAAGGAAGTCGTGGTGGACAGCCTTTATGAATCGATCAAGACCTATCTTGCGCGCCTGTCCAGTCAGCCGTTGGAAAAACGCGAAAGCCGCCGCTATATGCAGATCCTGACGTTCTCCACGAACCTCGAGCATATCGGCGACATCATCGACAAGAGCCTGATGGAACTGGCGATGAAAAAAATCCGCAATCAGGACAACTTCTCCCGTCAGGGGTTTGCGGAGATTTCCGAACTGCATGCCAAGGTCATGGAAAGCATGCAGATGGCGCAGGCGATTTTCATGAGCGGTGATGTTAAAATGGCGCGCCAGCTGTTCGAGGAAAAAGCCGTTTTGCGCAATCAGGAAATGATGGCTTCGGCCAGCCACTTCAAGCGCCTGCGCGAAGGCGTGGCGGAAACGCTGGCGACGTCCAGCCTGCACCTGGATATTCTGCGCGACCTGCGCCGGGTGAACAGCTATATCACCCTGATCGCCTATCCGATTCTGGAAGAAGCGCGGGAATTGAAGCCGACTCGGCTGCGCAACAGCAGCGAAAAACCCCGCCGCCGCAAGTCGCGCAAAAAGAAAAAACCGGCGGAGGCTTCCGTTTCGGGCGCGGATAATTCTGAAAAATCAGGCGAATAAACCTTTCTTAACAAAACGTTAAAATGCCGCTTTTGCCGATTAACCTTCCTTTAACGGCAATCGCGTATTCTGAAATTAGGAACACTTAGTTCTTTGAAGATTTTGACGTTTTTGACCTTCATCTGTGCCTCCTCGTGATGTCTTTCACCGCCGCCCTCTACGGGCGGTTTTTTTTGTTCAGAGGATCAAAATAAGCACCTTTTCCGTTACCGCAGCGGGCGCGGCAGGTTTTATTAACTTTTGCTTTTGCTACACTGGGGGGCGCGAGATAACGAAAGGCAATTCCTCCATGACCGATCCGCAAAAACGCCAGACCATCATCGCCCTTCACGGGGCCGGCATGCATGCCGGCATCTGGGGCGGCATGATCCCGCATTTGCTGGACTATCACGTCAGCCCCGTCACCTTGCCGGGCCATGATCCCAAAAAGGATGACCGGCCGCTGCATAGCATCGCGGATATGGCCGCATGGCTGCGCGATCATCTGGCGGGCCTGCCGCAAAACCTGTCCTATGTGCTGATGGGGCATTCCATGGGCGCGCTGGTGGCGCTGGCAGCGGCGCAGGATCCGGCGGTGCAATCGGTGATCCTGCTCGGCGCGGCGGCGCGCATGCCCGTGAATGAGGCGCTTTTGTCCCTGGCCGCGGAAAAGCCCGATGAAGCGGGCGCTTTGATCCGCAAATGGGGCATATACAAGGGGCATCCGCAGGCGGAAGCCGTGGATACGGTGATCAAGGCCATTATGCTCTCCGCGCGGTCGGAGGCGCTGGCCATCGACCTTCAGGCCTGCAATGATTATACGGAGGGCGCGGCGGCGGCCGCTGCCTTGCAAAAACCCGCGCTGGTGATCTGCGGCGATGCGGACAAAATGACCCGCGCCGTGGACGGGCAGGAACTGGCCGATATGATGCCGCAAGGACAGCACAGCCTGCTGGCCGATTGCGGGCATATGATGATGATGGAACATCCCATCGAAACCGCCCTTGAAATAAAACGGTTTTTAGGCGGTTTTTAAACGCCTGACCGGGTTTGTCGCTGGCCGCTTTGCGTTAAGGGTTCGTCAAAGATCTGTTGCTACAATAAATAGACGTACAGAAAACCGACAACTTCCAGACACATAAGGAGAGGCTATCCATGGCAACTGCTCACTTATCCGCGCTGCAAAGACGCCACGAAGAGCTTGAAGCACGCCTGAAAGGCGAGCTGAAACATCCCGCGCGCGACGAAGCGGTTATTCGCCGCCTGAAAGAACAAAAACTGCATATCAAGGAACGTATTGAACGTATGCAGGCGCAGGTGGAATAACCTGCACGCAAAACCCGTGCGCCTGTTTCGGCGCGCATAAAAAAACGACGCCGTATCATGCGGCGTCGTTTTTTTTATTTTTTATATGAGGCGAAGCGAAGATCAGTTCGCGGCGAAGCTTTGCTGATCGTCCTCGTCGCTGTTTTCGTCCGCGGCGTCAAACGCGTTGTGTTGCGCCTCGATCGTATCGTCCTGCGCATCCGCATCCGCTTCCGCAGGTGTGGGGGCGGCAAGGGTTTTACCGGCGGCTTTCGCCTCGCGGGCGACGCGGCGCTCCGCACGGCGCACGGCCTTTTCCAGTTCTTCAGCGGTGCAAAGACCGATGGAAACAGGCTCGACCGGTTTCAGCGTGCTGGTCAGCGGGTGCGTCTTGTCGCGGATCGCGGCAACCGTCGGCTTGGTGGAACCGATCAGCTTGGCGATTTGCACATCAGCCAGATCGGGATATTGCTTGATGAGATAGGCGATCGCATTCGGCTTTTCCGCGCGTTTGGTAACGGGCGTATAACGCGGGCCTTTGGCACGGGGTTTCGGTTTGGGCAGGTCGGTTTTCAGCATTTTCAGCTTCGCGTTGCTGTTTTTCTCGCAACGCTCGATTTCCTCTTGCGACAATTCGCCGTTCTGGATCGGGTTTGCGCCCATGATACCGGCGTTGACCTCGCCGTCGGCCAGCGCCTGCACTTCCAGCGGGTGCAGGCCGCAGAATTCGGCGATCTGGTCAAAGGTCAGCGTCGTATTGTCCACCAGCCATGCGGCGGTTGCTTTGGGCATCAGGGGATAAGCCATCTGTAATCACTCCTTGTTAAAATTCTTCATCCCCTCGATGCGCGGATATAGTTCACGCGCACGCGCCATTTGGGAAAATGGCGACGACTGAAACAGGTTCAATCGCTTTGGGAAACGCCGTTATCATAGGCGAGTGACATGAAAAGTCTAGCTATACTTCATTGTCATAAAGTATGAAAAATTGTATTTCAGAGGCTTAACGGCGTTCCGTTGGCGGATTTGGCGTGTTTTTGCTGTTCCCGCGGCAGGGGCGGCGGGTAACTGCCCGGACCTTCCGGCTTCTGGCGGAAAAAGCCGAACGATTCGCGGCCCGGTGGGTCAAAGGGGAAGGGCGCTTACCGGTCCTTTTCCAGCGCCACGCGCAGAATGACCTTGCCGAAATGCTGGCCCGCTTCCAGATAGTCATGCGCGGCCTGCGCGTCTTCCAGCGCGAAAATCTGGTCCACCACGGGTGTCACGCGCTTGCGGGCGATGAAGGGCCAGACGTTTTTCTTGAGCGCCTTGGCAATCTTGCCCTTGGCGGCGACGGGCTGCGGACGCAGGGTGGAGCCGGTCAGGACAAGGCGTTTGGACATGATTTGAAAAATGTCCACTTCCGCCGTGCGGCCGCGCTGCATGGCGATGCTGACATGCCGTCCTTCGGGCGCGAGGATTTTCAGGTTGCGGTTGACGTAGTCCCCGCCGACCATATCCAGCACGATATCGACGCCCTTGTTATCGGTCAGTTGCAAAACGGCCGCGGCGAAATCCTGGTTTTTGTAGTTAATGGCCGCCGTTGCGCCGAGCTTCAGGCAGGCGTTGCATTTATCATCCGTGCCGGCGGTCACGTACACCTTCGCGCCGAAAGCGCGCGCCAGCTGGATGGCCGTGGTGCCGATGCCCGAGGCGCCGCCGTGAACAAGCACGCGATCGCCTTTTTTCAAACGGCCGTGATCGAACATATTGTGCCAGACGGTGAAAAAGGTTTCGGGAATCCCCGCTGCCGCGATCCAGCCGAGATTTTTGGGCAGCGGCAGGCATTGCGCGGCGGGCACGATGCAGTATTCGGCATAGCCGCCGCCGGCGACCAATGCGCAGACTTTTTGTCCTGCCTTGATCCCCGTGACACGCGCGCCCAGCGCGACGACATCGCCGGAAATCTCAAGGCCGGGAATATCCGTGATTCCCTCCGGCGGCGGGTAGAGGCCGCGGCGCTGCAAAAGATCGGGGCGGTTCACGCCTGCGGCACGCACGCGCACCAGTACCTCGCCCGCGCGCGGCTGCGGCACGGGGCGCGTCTGGGTGACAAGTTTGTGGCCCACAATCGCGGCCACGGTCATCTCGGCAGGGAGCTGGCTTTTTTTCAAGGTGTGGATTTCTCCGGCTGGGTGCTGTAGTTTTGACGGGATCGCAAAGCGCCCGACGGGAGTATTATAATGATTTTCGATGACGATACAGAGCCGAAAAACAGAAAAAGAACCTTAAAGCCGCTGGACAGCCTTTCCGTGGGCGAGCTTGCCGAATATATCGCGGATTTGCAGGCGGAAATCGCCCGCGCCGAGGCGGAAATGGCCAAAAAGAAAAATCATATGGCAGCCGTGGACGCCTTGTTCAAAAAGCAGGACGGCTGATCAGCGCGGCTGCGTATCCTGACTCATTTTCCAGCTGTCGATCTGCATGCCGTCCTTGCCGTCATTCGGCTTGGTACGGCCCAGCTGCAAGGTCAGGCGGAAACGCCCGCTGGTGACGGGCATGATCTCGCCCGTGCGGCCGATCTGGTGGAAGGTGATCAAAAGCGGCACCTGCACAGCCCAGCGGTAGGAGCCGGCAATCGGCCCGCTGTTGATCATGATGATATCGCCGTCCGCAATCGTCGATGCGGTGTAGCGGTTGCGATAGACCATGTCGAGGAAGCGGGAATCCCGCATATAGGCCATATACTCCTTCCACGCGCTGTCGCTGAAATGCGGGCGGAGGGTTTCCAGCTTGTTCTTTTCGCCTTCAGGCGGCTTGTCCATGTCCTCCGGCTTGAAGGAAAGGGCATCCGTCGCCATTTCGCGGCCGAGCGCCAGAATTTCATCCGTTGTCCGGTGCGGGTTGGCCAGGTTCCCCTGTTCGCTGACGTAGGGGTTCTTGTATTCCATCCATGCGTCATCCGACTGCGCGCCGGCCTGCGCGGCAGTCAGCGCCATGACGGCGGTAAAACCCGCAGCAACAAATGAAATTCTGGCTTTCATGCGTCTCGATCCTTCGTTATTAGGCCGCTTTGGCAATGGAACGCAGCACGTAGTGCAGGATCCCGCCGTTTTTGTAGTATTCGATTTCATCCAGCGTGTCGATGCGGCACAGCACGGTGAAGGTTTCCATTGCGCCATCCTTGCGGTGCAGGGTGACGGTCAGGTCCATGCGCGGTTTCAGGCCGCTTTCGATGCCGTTGATGTCGAATTTCTCGTCGCCGGCCAGCTTCAGGTCGGCGCGGGTCATGCCGTCCTTGAACTGCAAGGGCAGCACGCCCATGCCGACAAGGTTGGAGCGGTGGATGCGCTCGAAGCTTTCGGCAATCACGGCGCGCACGCCCAGAAGGTTCGTGCCCTTGGCCGCCCAGTCGCGGCTGGAGCCCGTGCCGTATTCCTTGCCCGCGATGATGATGAGCGGTGTTTTTTCCGTCATGTATTTCATCGCCGCGTCATAGATCGGCATGACTTCCCCGCTCGGGATATGTTTGGTGATGCCGCCTTCCGTGCCGGGGACCAGCTCGTTCTTGATGCGGATATTGGCAAAGGTGCCGCGCATCATGACCTCGTGGTTGCCGCGGCGCGCGCCGAAGGAGTTGAAATCGGCAGGGCGCACCTGATAGCTGGTCAGGTAATGGCCGGCGGGGCCGTCTTTCTTGATGGAACCCGCAGGCGAAATATGGTCGGTCGTGATGCTGTCGCCGAAAAGAGCGAGCGCATAGGCGCCGTTGATATCCGTCACCGGCGCGGGCTGCATGCCCATGCCGTTGAAATAGGGCGGGTTTTGCACATAGGTGGAGGAGCTGTCCCAGTTATAGGTCATGCCGCCTTCGGTTTTCACCTTCTGCCATTCCGCCGGGCCTTCGAAGACGTTGGCATAGCGGGATTTGAACATATCGGCGGTCAGCGCCATCTCCAGCGTGTCGCGGATTTCCTGCTGGCTCGGCCAGATGTCCTTCAGGTAAACGGGGTTGCCGTCCTGATCCGTGCCCAGCGCTTCGGTCGTGATGTCGCGCGTCATGGAACCGGCCAGCGCATAGGCGACGACCAGCGGCGGGGAGGCCAGATAGTTGGCCTTGACCAGCGGGTGGATGCGGCCTTCGAAGTTGCGGTTGCCGGAAAGTACGCCCGCAACGGTCAGGTCGCCTTCCTTGATCGCCGTTTCGATTTCGGGCA
>Ga0207868_1000331_pt1 | contig 55881 bp, 58 predicted proteins | sample Passage237B_FD_187370 | JGI IMG/M metagenome (GOLD analysis project Ga0207868, IMG submission 187370) | Cellulose adapted compost microbial communities from Newby Island Compost Facility, Milpitas, CA, USA - Passage2 37B (SPAdes) (version 3) ... | reverse complement strand
GAGAGCACCGAGCAGATGTTGATGATCCTGCCGCGCTTGCGCTCGATCATGCCCTTCACCACGGCGCGGCTCACGAGGAAGGCCGAAGTGAGGTTGGTGCTCATCAGCTGCTCGAATTTTTCGAGCGGCCAGGTTTCGAGCGGCGCGCGGTGCTGCATGCCGGCATTGTTGACGAGGATGTCGATGGGGCCGATCTCGTTTTCGGCATGGGCGATCGCGTCCTCGACGCTCTCCTCGGAGGTGACGTCGAAGGCGAGGGCCTTCACCGAGTAGCCCTTCTCGGCGAGGGTCGCGGCGGCAGCGCCGAGCGCTTCCTGATCGCGGCCGTTGATCAGCAGTTCGGCGCCCGCCGCGCCGAGCGCGTCGGCGATGCCGAAGCCGATGCCGCGGCTAGAGCCGGTGACCAGCGCCCGCCGGCCGGCGAGCGAAAACATCGAAGTCGATTCCAACCCAACCCCTCCCACGGGTGGCAATTGCCTGTTCGCGAGGGTCGGAGAGCGCTCCGACCTGCCACTCAGGCGGCGACACTAGTTTATGACGCCACGCATGGTAAGTGCACAAAGCGCTTTCAATGCCCACTTGGTAGGGGCTCCGGGGGGTAGCGTTCGCTGGTGCCCCGTGCCAAAAGGTCGCGCGGGAAAAACCAATACGTTTCGACGGAGAATATGATGGCGTCTGCCGACATCGGCCTGATCGGGCTTGCGGTGATGGGCTCCAACCTGGCGCTCAACATCGCCGAGAAGGGCTACCAGATCGCGGTGCACAACCGGACGGCATCGAAGATCGACGACTTCATGGCCATGGCGCGCGAGCAGGGACTCGATGGCAAGATAGTGCCGGAGGCCGATCTCGTCCGGTTCATCCAGTCCGTCAAACGGCCGCGTTCGATCATCATCATGGTCAAGGCCGGCAAGCCGGTCGATGACATGATCGAGCAGCTGCTGCCGCATCTCGATGTGGGCGACGCCATCCTCGAATGCGGCAACTCGCTCTATACCGACAGCCAGCGGCGCTTCGAATACCTGCGTGAAAAGGGCATCGGCTTCCTCGGCATCGGCGTGTCCGGTGGCGAGGAGGGCGCGCGCCACGGCCCGTCGATCATGGTCGGCGGCCCGGAGGAGCAGTGGAAGAACGCCCAACCGATCCTCGAGGCGATCTCGGCCAAGTTCAACGGCGAGCCGTGCTGCGCCTATCTCGGTGAAGGCGGCGCAGGCCACTTCGTCAAGATGATCCACAACGGCATCGAGTATGGCGACATGCAGATGATCGCCGAGGTGTATGGCGTGATGCGCGACGGGCTCGGCATGAGCCCGGCCGAGTCCGCCAGGGTGTTCAGGGAGTGGGACAAGGGCCAGCTCAACTCCTACCTGATCGAGATCACCGGGCATGTGCTCGGCGCCATCGAGCCCAAGACCGGCAAGCCGCTGGTCGAGCTGATCCTCGACAAGGCGGGGCAGAAGGGTACCGGCACATGGTCGGCCATTGCCGGGCAGCAGCTCGGCGTACCGGCGACGGCGATCGAGGGCGCGGTGGCGGCCCGCTCGATTTCCTCGCGCAAGGACGAGCGCGTGAAGGCCGAGGCTGTCTACGGCAAGCCGGCGGCGGGCAAGGCGGACGTGTCGCTTGCGGACCTCGAGCAGGCGCTGCTGGCGGGCAAGATCGTCTCCTACGCGCAGGGTTTTGCGGTGCTCTCCAAGGCGTCGGAGGAGTTCGGCTGGAACCTGCCGCTCGCCACCATCGCCAAGATCTGGCGCGCCGGCTGCATCATCCGCTCGCGCTTCCTCGACCAGATGTCGGCGGCCTATGCCAAGGGCGAGGCGGTGAACCTGCTGATGGTGCCGGACTTCGTGGAGATCATGAAGACGGCCAACAAATCGCTGCGCAAGGTGGTGGCGGCGGCCGCACTGGGCGAGTTCCCGCTGATCTGCCTTTCGGCGTCGCTGGCCTATTTCGACAGCTACCGGCAGGCGCAGGGCACGGCCAACCTGACCCAGGGGCAGCGCGACTTTTTCGGCGCGCATGGCTTCATCCTCACCGACCGCGAGGGCGAGCAGCACGGCACCTGGCCCAGCACTTTGGGAAAGTAAGCTGCGGGTTCAGTGACCGAATGTAGACGGCGGCCTTGAGCCGCCGTTTCCATTTCCATTTCCATTGCCGTTCTCATCGGCATGGGGCGGGGTCTGCTGCTGGCCGGGCTGGCCGAGTTCGTGCACGTGCTCCTTCTTGGCCACGCGCGGGCGGTGCATCAGGTCGAAGCGGCGCACCGTGTAGATGAAGAGCCCGGCGGCGAGGAAGACGAGGATGCCGGCGCCGAGGAACGGGGCGCCGGGGAAGTAGTCCGGCGAGTCCTTGGGTGCGCGGGTGAAGAAGCTGAAGAGCTGGGTGGCGAGGAGCGGGCCGAGGATCGAGGCGAGCGAGTTGGTGGCGTTGATGGCGCCCTGCAGTTCACCCTGCGCATCGTCGGGCACCTGGCGCGACATCAGGGAGTTGATGGCGGGACCGGCCAGACCGGCCAGCGAGCCGAAGAGCAGGAAGGCATAGAGCGGAAGCTCGGAGTGGATGAAGGCCGTGCCGACAAAGGCGATGGAGGCCGCGAGCATGCCGAGGAGCACCGTGGCCCATTCGCCGATGCGCTTGGTCACAGGACCGACGAGCAGCGCCTGGCTCAGAGCAAAGCCGATGCCGAAGGTGCCCAGCGCGATACCGATCTGCCCCGAGGAGAATTGCAGGACCTCGATGGTGAAGAAGTTCCACACCGAGGGGAAGGACTGGCTGGCGAGCACGAAGAGGCCGAGCACACCGAGCAGCCAGAGAACGACGGGGTTCCTCGCGAGGCTTAGCAGCACGCCGAACGGGTTGGCGCGGCGGATGTCGAAGGGGCGGCGCTTGTCCTGGCCGAGACTCTCGGGCAGCACGAAGAAGCCGAACAGCAGGTTGGCGCCGGCGAGCAGGGCGGCGGCGTAGAAGGGCCAGCGTGGGCCAAGTTCGCCGAGCAGGCCGCCCACGACCGGGCCGAAAATGAAGCCGAGGCCGAAGGCAGCGCCGATAAGGCCGAAGCGGTGGGCACGCTTGTCGCGCGGGGTGATGTCGGCGATGTAGGCCGTGGCGGTCGCCACCGATGCCCCCGAGATGCCGGCAATGGTGTGGCCGACGAAGATGAACACCATCGAGGTGGCAAAGCCCATGATGGTGTAGTCGATGGTGAGGCCCGCCAGAGCGATGAGGATGATGGGCCGGCGGCCGAAGCGATCGGACAGGTTGCCCAGCGCCGGACCGAAGAGGAACTGCATCAGCGAATAGGCGAAGACGAGGTAGCCGCCCAGTACGGCGGCCTGCGCGACGCTGCCGCCCGAGAGCTCACCGATGAGGCTCGGCAGGACGGGCAGGATGATGCCGTAGCCCAGCATGTCGAGGAAGATGGTGATCAGTACGCATGCGAGGGTGAGGTTGGAATTGGGCGAGACGGGCATCAGCGGGCGCTTGGGTCCTTGGCGATGGGGCGGCAGATGACACGCTGACGCTTGCCAAGGCAAGTCGCGAGACCCGCCTCAGGTTGCGTCGCGCACCGCTCTTTGAGGTGCAGGCGGAATGGAGGCAGGATCGGGCGAGGGGTCGTAACTGTAGAGCCAGGCGAGGCGCTTGAGGTGGCCGAGCGAACCCTGCGCCTTGACCACGGCATCGCGGGCGAGGCTGAAGGGCCATTCAATGTGGAAGGCGAAGCCGTTCTGCTCGCTGAGCTTTCTGACCCGATCGACGCGCGGCTGGCGAATCGACTGGTAGCGGCGGAGCGCGGTTTCGGCGTCAGTTTCGGTCATCAGCAGCGGCGCCAGCACGGCTGCATCCTCGATGGCCATGGCGGCGCCCTGGGCCTGGAACGGCACCATGGCGTGGGCCGCATCGCCTATGAGGCCGATGCCGCCGTCGGCCCATTTGTCGGTGGCGACCGTGAAGAGCGGCCAGTAGCCCCAGTCGTCGCCGGCGAGGCTCACGATGTCGTCGAAACGGCGATGACCGCGGATCGCCCTGGGCAGTATGGGCGCGCGGGCGGGCGTGTCGCCAAGCACGTCTTCCGCACGCGACTTCATGAAGAGCGCGACGTTCATCTGGCGGCGGTGGGGCAGCGGGTAGGTGACGGCGTGGAAGCCGGGACCCCAGAGAAGGCTGGTGCGGTCCTGCGCGACGATGCCGGCCAGGTCGGACTGGCCGAGTGTGATGCGCCATGCGACGCGGCCGGTATAGGTCGCCTCGGGGCCCATCAGCATGTCGGTGCGGGTGCGCGAACGGACGCCGTCGGCGCCGATGAATGCGAAGGCGCGTGCCGAGCGGGACTTGCCGTCGGCTTCGTCGACCGTAACAGAGACGCCGCGGGCGTGGCTCACCACGTCATAGGCGCGGACGCCGAAGAGGATGTCGATATTGGCGAAGCGCTTGCAGGCCCGGTGGAGCACCTCGGCGAGATCAGCCCGATGCATCACCGCGTAGGGTGCGCCGAAGCGGTCGAGCACGGCGCCGCCGAGTTCCAGCGTCACCAGCGGAGAGAGGGCGTTGTAGGGGTAGACGTCGATGCCCTTGGGCTCGAAGGCGACGGCGTGGAGCGCGCGGTCGACGCCCAGCCGGTCGAGCACATGGCGAGCATTGGGACTGATCTGCAGCCCCGCGCCCACTTCCTGTATGCGCGGATTGCGCTCGAGCACCACCACCGTTGCGCCGAACTTGGCGAGCGCCAGTGCGAGCGTCAGCCCGGCTATGCCGGCGCCGGCGATGTAGATGGTGCGTCCGTTGCCGGACATGGGAGAGCTCAGGCGTGTTCGGAGTGGTAGACGGCCGAAAGGGGCTCGGAGGTGCCGGGGGCGAGCTCGGGGTTATAGACGTAGAGGGTCGAGCAATAGGAGCAGACCACGTCGTTCTCCTTGCCCATGTCGATATAGATGTGCGGGTGGTCGAAGGGGGGCAGGGCGCCCACGCACATGAACTCCTTGGAGCCGACCTCGATCTTCTTGAGGCCCTCGGTGTTGTGGAAGTGCGGGGTGCTCTCGTGCGCCATGATCGGGTGTCCGGGGGAATTGAGATTTGGCCGGAACATAGAGGAGGGGGGCGGCGAAGGGAAGGTGGTTTGCCCCGCGGAGGGGTTGCATGCCCAAGCCGATCCTTTAAAGCAGAACCCCTTCTCCGACGGCAGGTTTCCCATGCTCGACATCAACTGGATCAAGGCCAACCCCGAAGCTTTCGACCGTGCGCTCAGCGGGCGCAAGAATGTGCCGTTCCGCTCCGCCGAACTCATCGCGCTCGACGAGCAGCGCCGGACGGTGATAGCGTCCGTCGAGGAGGCGCAGGCCAAGCGCAACGCACTTTCCAAGCAGATCGGCCAGGCCAAGGCGCAGAAGGACGAGGCGAAAGCCCAGGCCCTGATGGACGAGGTCGCGCAGCTCAAGGACGCGATCCAGAACGGCGAGGCGGCCCGCCGAGAGGCCGAGGACAAGCTGCGCAGCGCGCTGAGCATCATCCCCAACCTGCCCCTCGACGAGGTGCCGGTGGGCGAAGACGAGAACGACAATGTCGAGTATTTCGGCCGCAATGGCTCGCCGGAGACGGCGGCGAAGGAACGGCCGGCCAAGCCGGGCTTCAGCTTCAAGCCGAAGGAACACTACGAGATCGGCGAAGCGCTCGGCATGATGGATTTCGAGGTGGCGGCGAAGATTTCCGGCGCCCGCTTCGTGGTGCTGAAGTCGCAACTTGCCCGGCTGGAGCGCGCCATCGGCCAGTTCATGCTCGACCTGCATGTGGACGAGCACGGCTATACCGAGGTGGAGCCGCCCTACCTGGTGCGCGACGATGCCCTCTATGGCACCAACCAGTTGCCGAAGTTCGAGGAAGACCTGTTCTTCGTGCCGCATGGCGAAAGCCGGCTCGGACTGATCCCGACGGCTGAGGTGCCGCTCACCAATTTCGTGCGCGAGTCGATTCTGTCCGCCGAGCAGCTGCCGATGCGACTGACGGCGCTGACGCCGTGCTTCCGTTCGGAGGCGGGGTCGGCGGGGCGCGATACGCGCGGCATGATCCGCCAGCACCAGTTCAACAAGGTTGAGATGGTGGCGATTACGACGCCGGAGAAATCGGGCGAGGAGCACGAGAAGATGCTCTCGGATGCCGAGGACGTGCTGAAAAAGCTCGGACTGCATTACCGGGTGATGACGCTCTCGACCGGCGACATGGGGTTTGGCGCGCAGAAGACCTACGACCTCGAGGTGTGGCTGCCGGGGCAGGACGCCTATCGCGAGATCTCGTCGGTGTCCGTGTGCGGCGACTTTCAGGCGCGGCGGATGGATGCGCGGTTCCGTGATGGCGATGGCAAGGTACGGCACGTGCACACGCTGAACGGTTCGGGCGTTGCGGTGGGCCGCGCGCTCGTCGCGGTGCTCGAGAACTACCAGCAGGAAGACGGCTCCGTAGCGGTGCCAGAGGTGCTGCAGCCCTACATGAAGGGGCTGAAATCGATCGGCGCCCGGTCCTAGAAAGAGATCTGCATGAGAATCCTGCTCACCAACGATGACGGTGTCGATGCCCCGGGCATGGCCGTACTGCGCGCCGTGGCGGCCGAGCTTTCCGACGACGTCTGGGTGGTGGCGCCCGATGGCAATCAGTCGGGGGCAGGGCACCGCTTTACCTTTGGGCGCGAGCTGGGACTCGACCAGCGCGAGGAGAGGGTGTTTGCAGTGGTGGGCGGTTCGCCCGCCGATTGCGTCGTGACCGCCATGACGCATGTGTGCAAGGACCTGCGGCCCGAACTGGTGCTCTCGGGCGTCAACAACGGCCAGAACCTGGGCGACATCATCAACTGCTCGGGCACCGCGGCGGGCGCTCGCGAAGGCGCGTTTCATGGCGCGCTCGGCATCGGCATTTCGCAGGCGGTGAACTACGAACGGGGTGACCAGGTGGACTGGGCCAACTCGCGGAAGTATGCCGCGCGGGTGGTGCGCGCGCTGTGGGACAAGGTTGAGACGCGCGGGCAGGTCTATTTCAACGTCAACATCCCGTGGCAGCCGGAAGTGACTGGCGTCCGCGTGGTGCCGTCGCAGCGCTTCGCCCGCTCGCCGATGGCCTATTACCCTTCGGACAATGCCGGGAAGTTCTTCATCGCGATTCCCGAGACGCCCACGCCGCTCGACCCGGAGAGCGACTTCCACACCCTGATGCACTCATCGGCCATCACTATCACGCCCCTGATGCTGCAGGCGACGGACTATGGCGTGGTGGACGAGCTGAAGGGACGGATCTCCGTCTAGACCTGGAGGGTGGTGGGGCCTCGGGCAGGCCCTTAACCCTACCAACCCCTGAATCCGACTCGCAAATTCCCTGCGAAAGCGCTCGGCATTTAAGTCAGTTTTTACCTTAACCGCCTAGGCTCACATCCATTGAGTACCTGCGTACGAGTGGACTGATGAGTAACGGCCTTACCGGTAAAGCGCTTAGGATCGCCGCGATTGCAGGCATGTTCGTCAGCGCCTCGGCGCTCGCGGGGTGCAGCTCGCTGAGTGGCCTGGGCTTCGACAGGACGACGACCGGTTCGGTCAATGCATCCTCCGATTTCCAGGGCACGCAACCGATGCCCAAAACTCTCGTGGCTCCCACCAAGGTGGCGGCGGGACCCTTCATCCCACCCAACAATATTGGCGGCGGAACCGCGATGGCGGTGACGCCATTGCCGGCCGGCACCAAGCAGTTGGGTACGATCACGTCTGAAGACTTGCCATCGCTCAACTCAGATAATGGAAGCAAACCGATGATGCCCGCTGTCCAGCCCCTGAGCCCGGTGCCGGCGACCCCCAAGGTAGCGGACATCCCGGCCAGCAATAGCCCGACCCTCGTTTCGATCCCCTCGGACGCCTATGTCCACCAGGTGGAGAGCGGCGAGAGCCTCTACACCATCGCCCGACGCTACAACGTGACGGCGCAGGCGATCATTCAGGCCAACGGCTTCTCCTCACCCGACAAGATCTATGTCGGCCAGAAGCTCGTGATCCCCGGCAAGGCGAGCCAGCTGGCGGCGCTTGGCCCCAAGAGCAAGCCCGAAGTCGCTGTCGAGAAGCCGGTCGAGAAGGTCGCTCTCGTCGATCCGGCCGGCACCAAGCCGCTTGCTCCGGTGAAGCCGCTCGACACCAAGCCGGCCGAAACGCCGGTCGCCAAGGTCGAGCCGGCCAAGCCGCTCGAGCAGCCCAAGACCGAGCCCGTGCTCTCGGGCGCCGAAAAGTTCCGCTGGCCGATTTCCGGCCGCGTGATCACCGACTTCGCCAACTCCAAGGGCACCGGCATCAATATCGAGGCGCCGGAAGGCACCGCGGTGCGCGCCGCCGAGAACGGCCAGGTGATCTATGCCGGCTCGGGCGTCGAGGGTTATGGCAACCTGATCCTCATTCGCCACCCCAACGGGTATGTGTCGGCCTATGCCCACCTGCAGCAGATGAACGTGGCCAAGGGCACGGTTGTCAATCGCGGCGACAATATCGGCACGGCCGGCAAGACCGGCTCTGTGTCGAAGCCCCAGCTCCACTTCGAGCTGCGCAAGGGCGCAACCCCGGTGGACCCGATCCCGCTGCTCGCCAGCTGAGATCAGCAAGGGCAGGAATGAAGAAGGGCGGCCAGTGGCCGCCCTTTGACGTTGGGGAAAGTGATGCAGCGCAATTCCTCCGGCGCGCGGCGGGGTTCTAGGTGTTGAACCCCCGGACGGAGTGGTGGATCTCGACCGGCTTTGCCGGGTCGATGTCGATCCAGGTCTTTACACCGCGCCTATTGATGGGGTTGGGGGCGGTGGAGACGTCGGTGTGGAGGTCGAAGGCGGCGGCGAGGGGTTCGCAGCCAAGGGCGCGAAACTGGCCGTTCCATGGTTCGCCGGTGATGCCGCCATCGGTGTGCCAGAACATCAGGGTGGGCAGCAGGTCGCGGTCCCAGTCGAGTTCGAAGCCGGCGCCCTCGTCGAGATAGCGGCCGGTGAGCGGGGTGGTTACGCCGCAGAGCTGCACGTTGTAGTCGGAGCGCGGGCTGAGCGGCACGTGCGACATATCCACCTGGCCGCCATCCTTCGGCACGGCGGTAAGGCTCGAGAACTCATGCGTGTCGGGCGACAGCGTCAGCCCCGGATGGGTGAGGCCGAAGGCGAAGCCGATATCGAGCTCCAGCCTTCCCGGCTTCTCGGGCAGGCGGAAATTGGGATGGAGCCCGACGGAGATCGGCGCCTTGTGGCGGGCAAACACCTTGAGGGTGAAATCGAGGGCAGGGACGCCCTGGCGCGCGGTAATGGTGCGCTCGAGGCGGCGGACGACCGAGTGCGCCTCGTAGTCGAGCGCCCAGGTGACCGACGTTTCGTCGGCGGAGACCAGCGTCCAGTCATAATGGGCGGCCGGTCCGTGGATCGTGCCGTTGTCCGGCTGACCCATGAGGCTCGACCATTCGGGGAGGTTTGGCGCCGTGCGGCCGCCAGTGCCAAAGGGGAGGCCCACGAAATCGCCCGACAGCACCCGCAGGTGACCGGTGATCGACGGGTCGTCGATCTTGCCCACCCATGGCGCCCGGGCGAACGGCCGGAACGGGCCGTTGGGCAGGTGGAATGTCAGGTCGGTGACGGTACAGGCGGTGGCGACGATCGTCGCCTCGCCATGCGACCAGCGAAGCTGGTGCAACTGCATTGTTGGTTCTCCTCCCCAGAAGACGGAATCAGATGGCCTTTCCCTGCTCACCGGCGAGGGCGCGGACGAACTGGATGGCGACGCGGCCGGAACGGGCGCCGCGGGTCATCGACCATTCGATGGCGCGGGCACGCAGCGTCTCGTCGTCAATCTCGAGGCCATACTTGTCGCAATAGCCGCGGATCATGGCGAGGAAGGTGGGTTGGTCGCAGTTGTGGAAGCCGAGCCAGAGGCCGAAGCGATCGGAGAGCGACACTTTTTCGTCGATGGCCTCGCCGGGCGAGATGGCCGTGGCGCGCTCGTTCTCCACCATGTCGCGGGCCATGAGGTGCCGGCGGTTGGAAGTGGCATAGAACAGCACGTTTTCGGGCCGGCCTTCGAGGCCGCCGTCGAGGATGGTCTTGAGTGACTTGTAGCTCGTCTCGTCCTTGTCGAAGCTCAGGTCGTCGCAGAAGACGATGAAGCGCGCATCCTCGTTGGCGATGACGCGCATGAGTTTGGGCAGGCTCTCGATGTCCTCGCGGGCGATCTCGATGAGGATCAGGCGCTTGAGACCCGGCTCGCCGAGCGCGTTGATGTGGGCGTGCACGGCCTTGACCACCGAGCTCTTCCCCATGCCCTTGGCGCCCCAGAGCAGGGCGTTGTTGGCGGCATAGCCGCGGGCAAAGTTCAGGGTGTTATTGAGCAGGATATCGCGCACATCGTCGATGCCGTGCAGCAGTTCGAGCGGCACGCGCGACACCTTGTTGACGGGCATCAGGCGGCTCGTCGCGGCGTCCCAATGATAGGCGTCGGCCTCGGTCAGCACCGGGCCGGACGGGCGGCGCGGGGGAGAAAGTGCCTCGAGCGAGTCGGCAATACGTGCGAGCGCAGCCGCGATGGCGGCGGATTGTTCTTCAGTCATCAGGGGCTTGAACCTCGTTGGGTAGGCTGTTCTGCCGTAGCTGGAAAGGCTTTGCAATCCTACGTCCCGCCACTATATTCCGCGCGATTTTTGCCGGATGGGACTGCCCAACGCCGGAATCTCGCCCTATATGGGCTCAACCGACGGCCTTCCGACGCCGCAGCCTCGAAGCAAGGAGCTTCCATACATGTTCATCACCCCCGCATACGCACAGGTCGCTGGCGCGGATCCCTCCGCCGGTCTGGGCGCTGGCGACCTCCTGATGCAGTTCGCGCCAATCATCTTGCTGGTGGTGATCTTCTGGCTCCTGATCTTCCGTCCGCAGCAGAAGCGGATGAAGGCGCACCAGGCCATGCTCGCGGCGATCACGCGCGGCGACACCATCGTGACCACCGGGGGGCTCGTGGGCAAGGTGACCAAGGCCGTTGATGGCGAGGATCTCGAGGTCGAGATCGCGCAGGGCACCCGCGTCAAGATTTCCCGCGCGGGCGTTACCGACGTGCGGTCGAAGTCGACCCCGGTGAACGACAACAAGGCTTCGTGATCGCCTCACTTTAGACGACGGCCGGCTCCATGCCGGCCGTTGGCACATCTGAACCTCTCGCGGCGCCGGCAAGGCGCCGTTGCCCGTTGAAGGGCAGCAAGGACGTAAAGCCAAGCCATGCAGTTCTCGCCGCTTCGCACAGCCATCATCGTCATCGTCTCGGTGCTCGGCATTCTGTTCACCGTCCCGAGCTTCCTGCCCAAGGATGTGCTGTCGGCGTGGCCCGGTTTCCTGCCCAAGCAGACCGTGGTGCTCGGCCTCGACCTGCAAGGTGGTTCGCACCTGCTGCTGCAGGTGAACAAGGAATCGATCATTTCGGAGCGCATCAAGTCGCTCCGCCGCGACGTGCGACAGGCCCTGACCAATGGCGGCATCGGCAACCTGATCACCGCCGGCACGGATTCGCTCAGCGTTGAACTCACCGACCCGTCGCAGAAGGCAGCGGCGATGGCGGCGCTGCAGAAGCTGCAGAACAACATCGCTTCGACGTTCGGCGTGGCCGGAACGCCTGAACTGGCGTTCTCCGAATCGCCCGACGGCAAACTGGTCGTCTCGCTTACGCCGGAAGGTGTGACGGCCCGCATGTCCGCCCTCGTGGCGCAGTCGATGGAAGTGATCCGCAACCGCGTCGACGCGGTCGGCACCACCGAGCCCACCATCCAGCGCCAAGGCGACAGCCGCGTGCTCGTTCAGGTGCCCGGCTTCGACGACTCGGGCCGCCTCAAGGAGCTTATCTCGCGTACCGCGCGCCTGACGTTCCACCTGGTGCATCCGACCATGACGGCGGCACAGGCCGAGATGCAGGGTGTGCCCTCGGGCTACATGATCGTACCGGGAGCGCCCGGCGAACAGGCCGAACTGCTCAACGAGAATGTCGAGCTGGGCGGCGAGTCGCTGACCAACGCGCAGCCCGCTTTCGACCAGCAGACCGGCCGTTCGGTGGTGAGCTTCCAGTTCGATACGCGCGGCGCCATCGTCTTCGGGCAAGTGACGTCCGCCAATGTCGGCAAGCGCTTCGCCATCGTGCTCGACAACCAGGTGATCACGGCTCCGGTGATCCAGCAACCGATCACCGGCGGGTCGGGCCAGATTTCGGGTAGCTTCACGCCGCAGAGCGCGGCCGACCTCGCGGTGCTGCTGCGCGCCGGTGCCCTTCCGGCCACGCTCGACGTGGTGGAAGAGCGCTCGGTTGGTCCCAGCCTCGGCGCCGACTCGATCCGCGCCGGTATCACCGCAGGTGCCGTGGCGTCGGTGCTGGTGCTGGCCTTCATGGTCATCGCCTATGGCCTGTTCGGGCTGTTCGCCAACGTGGCGCTCGTCCTCAACATCATTCTGATCCTGGGTTCTCTTTCGGCTCTTGGCGCAACACTGACGCTGCCGGGCATTGCGGGTATCGTGCTGACCATCGGCGTGGCGGTGGACGCCAACGTGCTGATCTACGAGCGCATGCGTGAAGAACGGCGGGCGGGGAAGAGCCTTCTGGCTTCGCTCGATGCGGGCTTCCACCGCGCTTGGGGCACCATTATCGACTCGCACCTGACGCAGCTGATCGCCGCCATCGTGCTGTACTTCCTCGGCTCGGGGCCGATCCAGGGCTTTGCGGTCACGCTGGCGCTGGGCATCGTGACGTCGCTGTTCACGGCCTACACGGTGACGCGCCTGTTCATCTCGCTGTGGTACCGCTGGAAGCGTCCGAAGGACGTGAAGATCCAGCACTTCCGGTTCATTCCCGACGGAACGAAGATCGACTTCATGAAGATCTCGCGGGTGGCGATTGTCCTCTCCATCCTGCTTACCATCGGCGCCATCGGGCTCGCCTTCACCAAGGGCTTCAATCTTGGCATCGACTTTGTCGGTGGGTCGGCGCTCGAAGTGCAGCATACGGCTGAAGGCGATGCCGATCCGGCCGTGGTGCGCGAACTGCTCGAACCACTCGGACTCGGCGAAGTGCAGGTGCAGAGCTTCGGCTCGCCGCAGGACCTGCTGGTACGCATCCAGCTGCAGCCGGGCGGCGACGCCGAGCAGCAGGTCGCCGTCCAGAACGTAACGAAGACCCTCGCTGCCGAGGACTATGAGGTGCGCCGCACTGAAGCTGTGTCGGGCACGGTTTCGGGTGAGCTGGCGTTCAACGGTACCATCGCAGTGCTGGTGTCGCTCGTCGCGATCCTGCTCTACTTGTGGTTCCGCTTCGAGTGGCAGTTCGGTGTCGCAGCCGTGGTGACGACGTCGCACGACGTGATCATGACGGTGGGACTGTTCTCGCTGACTGGACTGGAATTCAACCTCAGTTCCATTGCCGCGGTGCTGACGCTGGTTGGCCTGTCGCTGAACGAAACGGTGGTGATTTCCGACCGCGTGCGCGAGAACTTGCGCAAATACAAGAAGATGCCGCTGCGGGATATCATCAACCTCTCGATCAACCAGACCATCGTGCGCACGTCGCTGACGCAGTTCACGGTGCTGCTGGCGCTGTTCCCGCTGGTGTTCTTCGGCGGCGAGTCGATCCGTGGCTTCACCATCGCCATGACCTTCGGCTCGATCTTCGGCATGTACTCCTCGGTGCTGATCGGCGGCCCGATCCTGATCTTCTTCAACCTGCGGCCGAAGGCGGACGCACCCGAAGGCGAGAAGGACAAGGCGCCCAAACGCGCCGACGGCGCTGTCGTCTGACGCATGGCCGAGCCGGGGCAGGGGTACTACCCGAACCAGGCGCCAATCGACGCCTACGGCAATGGCGGCTTCCGCTTTGCCGGCATGTCGCACAAGGGCTCGCTCCTTTGCCTGCCGACCGGCATGCACAGGTGGGAGGTGGTGGATCCGGCCGAGATCACGATCGACAGCCTCAAGCCGGTGTTCGAGGCGGCCGCCGATATCGACGTGCTTCTGGTCGGGCTGGGCAAGGACATTGACGGCTTCGACAGCTCGATCCGTGAGGCGCTGAGGGCCGAGCGCATCATCGTCGAGGCCATCGCGACGGGCGGGGCGGTGCGCACCTACAACATCCTGCTCGGCGAAGGGCGCGCCGTAGGCGCCGCGCTGATCGCCGTGGATGTGGCGCGATGAGCGAGCCCAGCTATGTTGCGAGCTTCCTTCGTGATGCCGACAGGGACAGGTATTTCGCCACCCTGCTGCTGAAGCCCGACCAGCGCGCGGCGGTGCAGGCGCTCTATGCCTTTTCGGCGGACGTGGCGGCGATCCGCGACCGGGCGCGTGAACCGGCTGCGGGCGAGATCCGGCTACAGTGGTGGGCCGACGCGATCGAGGGGGAGGGGCATGGTAACGTGCGGCAGAACCCGCTCGCCGCGGCACTGCTCGATGCCATCGCAGCGTGGCGGCTGCCGGCTGGGCCGTTGCTGCGGCTGGTCGCTACGCGGCGCTTCGATCTCTACCAGGACCCGATGCCCGACGTGCCCAGTTTCGAGGGCTATGCCGGCGAGACGGTGTCGGTGCTCTACCAGCTTGCGGCCATGGTGCTGAATGGCGGCGAGGAGGTGGAGACAGGCGACGCGGCGGGGCATCTGGGCGTTGCGCAGGCGCTCGTGGGGCATCTGCGCGCGTTTGGGTACAATGCCTCCACAGGCCGCATTTTCTTGCCGATGAGCATCTTTTCGGCCAACGGCGTCAGCGACGGGGAAATCCTCGCTGGGCGCGAGAGCGAGGGGCTGTTTTCGGCGCTGAGGCAGGTGGCCGAGCTGGCCGAAGAGCATCTGGTGAAGGCGGAGGCCGCAGTGCGTAGCCTGCCGCGTTCGCTGCGCCCGGCCTTTGCGCCGCTGGCGGTCGTGCGTGAGCAGCTGAAGCGCGTTGCGGGCTCGCGGCAGCCCTTCGCGACTCTGCCTGACCTTGCCGATTGGCGGAAGATCGCCGCGCTGCAATTGTGGGCTTTGCGCCGGGCATGACGAGGCGCGTATGGTGGCAATGACGCGCGATGCCATATCATGTGGCCATTTCCACCCTTCTCCTCACCAAGGTAGCGCGTAACCTGTACGTCATACTTACCATGTCGCCGAACCCACCGGATATTTGCAGTGCTTGACGATGCCGTCCGCGATCACACCGACCTGATCGCCGCAATCTATGATGCGGTGATCGAGCCCAATCGCTGGCATACCGCGCTCAACGCCGTGCGCCTGCGTTTCAACTTCCACAACGCAGCCATGTCGGTCATCGCGCCGCAGGAGGGCCGGTCGCTCGTCAACCTCATGGTCAACATCCCCGGCGAGTATGCCCGGATGGCGTCCGGGCCGGACTATATCGACGATATCGTGGCGCTGTGGGGCGGGCCGGAGCGCCTGAGCGCGCTGCCGCTCGAGGAGCCGATCCTCCTTTCGGAGATGATCACCCCGTCGCAGATATCGGCCAACCGCTACTACAACGACTTCGCCAAGCCGCAAGGTATTTCGGACGTGCTGGCGATCGCGCTGGCGCACGATCGCACCATGCTGGGCAATGTCGCCTTCGGCCGGCTCGAGAGTGCGGGGCGGCCGGGACACTACGAACGCGACGGGCTGCGCGCCCTCGGCCCGCACCTGCGCCGCGCCGCGCTGATCAGCGGCATAATGGACCATTCCCTGCGGGAGGCGGCCACTTTCGGCATGGCGCTCGACGCGGCGCGTTCGGGCATCGTGCTGGTAGACGCGGACATGCGTATCGTGCATGCCAACGAGGCGGCACATGCCATGCTGGCGGTAGGCGACCCGGTGCGCGAGAAGCTCGGCCGGCTGGAACTGCGGCAGGAGCTGCTGCCCGGTCAGCTCAAGGCGGCCGTCGTATCGTGCGAAACCGATGCGGGACTCGGCCGGCGCGGCATCGGCATCCCGACGCGCCGGCTCGACGGCTCGCCACTCATCATCCACGTGATGCCGCTCGAGCAGCGGACGATCCGCGGTGGGCTGCCGTCGACGGCCAGCGCGGCGGTGTTCATCGCCGACGGCAGCGGCGGCATCGCGCCCCTGCACGACGCGCTGGGGCTGCTGTTCGGGCTGACGCCGGCAGAAGCGCGGGTGTTCGAGCTGGCGGTCGACGGGCTCGAGAACGATGCGGTGGCAGCGGCACTCGGGGTCGCCACCAGCACGGTGAAGACGCATATGCTCCACATCTTCGACAAGACGGGGGCACACAGCCGCGCCGATCTCGTCCGCCTCGCGCGCCAGATCAGCCCGAGCCTGTAGGCCGGGCCCTTACTCAGCGGGTGACGTGGCGGGGGCAGGCTGCCGGGTCTTCACGGTGTAGCAGAAGTCGCACATGCCATCGCCGTTCATGCAGGTTTTGGTGCGCTTGAGCTCGAGGCCGAGCTGGTCGGCCATGGCGAAATCGGAGTTGCAGATGAGGAGCTCGCCGAGGTCGCGGGCACCGATCTGCTCCATGAACTCGGCATAGTCGCAGTGGTTGACCTGGTTGCGGAGCACCGTGTCGGTCTGCTCCAGGGTTTCGAACTCGTAGCGGATGCCCTGGCCGAAACCGGCGAACTCCTGGGCCAGCGTCGGGATATCGAGGAGCGAGCCGCGGGCGGCGACGATCTCGCGATTGGCCTTGTCGAGGGCTTCGCGGACGAGGCGATGGGCCTCGGCCTTGCCAAGGGCGGCCTCCATGGCGCGAACGAGGGGAATCTGGGCCTGGACCTGAGTGGTTATGCGTTCAAACGGAGTCATGTGTCTGCCTGCGGTTTCGTGCGATAATGGCAGCCGGCCGGCGGCAGGAAAACCCCGCAAAAAGGGTGTGCTACCGACCACCTCAAAGGAGGAGGGAGCCATGTTTGCCAATCGTGCTGCGTTCGGGATGATCCCCGCCCACGACGTTGATCGTGCCATTGCCTGGTATCGCGACAAGCTCGGCCTCGAGCCGGCCGAGCAGGCGGGCGAGGGGACACTGTACCACCTCAAGGGGGCGGACATGTTCCTCTACGCCTCGGGCTGTGCCGGAACGAACCAAGCGACGATGCTGACTTTCGACTCGCCTGACCTCGCGGCCGACATGGCGGCCCTGCGCGCCAAGGGCGTGCAGTTCATCGACTACGACTTCCCCGGCTTCAGGACGGAGAACGGAGTTGCGGACATGGGCGGCATGAAGACCGCCTGGTGTCACGACTCCGAGGGCAACATCCTGGCGTTCAACCAGGTGACGTAAGGCAGGTCGGGGGCGACCTGCCGCTACCTGGTGCAGCGCAGGATCGTCTGGCGCTTGCCGTCGCCGACCACGACGTTGACGCCTTCGCCCGACGGGGCGAAGACGGGGGTGAGGCTCATCTGCGCGCCGCCGCAGGTGGTCACGAAGCCGTCGCCCTGCGGCTTCAGGTTCATCTCGCACTTGCCAGCCGGGGAAGCGTAGCTGGTGGCGGTGATGGTGGTGACGGCCGCCGGGTTGGTGCAGTCGGACAGCGTGGCAGCCCAGGTGCCGAGAAGCGGCTCGGCTCCAGCGGGGAGCGCCGCCGTGGTAGCCGCAGGCGTGGCGGGGGCCGGTTCGGCGGGCGCGACGACTGCCGGTGTAGGCGCCGGAGTCTCGGCGGCGGGCTTGGGCGCCTGATCGTTGCTGCACGCAGCCAGCAACGGCAGGGCGACGGCGATGACGACGGTGGCGAGACGCATTTCGAATCCCAAGCAGTTGACCCACAGCACGCTTGAAGCGCTATTGCGGCACGAATGGGACAGGAAAGTGCAGCCGTGCCGCAGATCTACGTGGATGCCGATGCTTCGCCGGTGAAGGAAGAAGTTCTGCGGGTGGCTGCGCGACACGGCGTGGTGGTGACCATGGTGGCGAACTTCGGCCTCAGGCCGTCGCGCGACCCGATGGTGCGCACCGTGATGGTGCCGCAGGGCGCCGACGCCGCGGACGACTGGATCGTCGAGCATGTCGAGACAGGCGACATCGTCTGCACCAACGACATTCCACTGGCGAGCCGGGCGCTGGAAAAGGGGGCGACGGTGCTTGGCGCCACCGGCAAGCCCTTCACCGCAGCCTCGATCGGCATGGCGCTTGCCATGCGCGAGTTGAACCAGCACTTGCGCGAGACGGGCGAGAGTAAGGGCTATAATCCCGGCTTCACGGCGAAGGACCGTCAAAGATTCCTGCAAGCGCTGGACGAGGCCGTGGTGCGCGCCATGCGGGGTTGAAAGAGTTCCTGCAAAGAGGAAAGAAGAACCCGGTCTGACAATCGCAGCCAGGCACTTGCCGAATTCGCCACGGCATGCGCGGAATCCACTGGCATCAGTGCGCTGAAAAACGTCATATCCCTGTACCGGATCGTTGACAGCGCATGTGGTGGAGTCTCTACTTCGAGCCCAAGAGTTAAGCGGCGCAATAGAGGGGCTTCTGGTGCGCGGGTTTCTTTCGGCTCTGGCTGTTTTGACTTCGGTGCTGGCCTCAGGCAGCGCAAACGCGCAGCAGTTTCAGGTCTCGGCCTATGGTGGCTGGCAGACGGCGCCGCACAGCAACGTGACGGTGACCGACGGCACCGAGTTCTGGACGGCATGGGAAGGCCGGTCGTTCGACATGCCACCCTACTACGGTGCTCGCGGCACCTGGTGGCTCGACGGGCTGGGCATGCCCAATGCGGGACTGTCCATCGATTTCAGCCACGCCAAGGTCTATGGCGCGCCCGAGGACCGTCCCGGCGGCTGGACACATTTCGAGTTCACCGACGGGCTGAACCTGCTCACCGCAAACGCGATGTACCGTTTCTCGGACGACGCGTTCCGACCCTATGTCGGCCTCGGCCTGGGCATCACCGTGCCCCATGTCGAAGTGCGCCGTACCGAGGGCACCACCCACGAGTACCAGTTTGGCGGCGCGACCTTTCAGGTCACCGCGGGCGCCGAATACATGCTGACTGAAAACTGGTCGGTGTTCGCCGAATACAAGGGCAACCACTCCTGGGTCGATGTCGCGATCGACAGCGGCGACCGGCTCAAGACCAACATCATCACCAACGCGCTCAACGTCGGCGTCAGCTTCCACTTCTGACGCGGGATCGGAGGAAAGACCAAGGGCATTGCCGCGGGCAGTGCCCTTGGTCATTGTGCGCACCGCACAGAAGGAGTCCGGTATGACGCGTGTGGTGATCATCGGGGGCAGCGGGCACGTGGGGACGTATCTCGTCCCGTTGCTCGTGAACGCAGGGCACAAGGTGGTCAACGTGACCCGCGGGCAGCGCGCGCCCTACCAGCCGGATGCGGCGTGGTCGAAGGTCGAGACGGTGACTCTCGACCGCGAGGTGGCGGAGGCGGATGGTTCGTTCGGCGGGCGGATCGCGGCGCTGGGCGGCGAGATCGTCATCGACATGATCTGCTTCACCCTCGACAGCGCCAGGCACCTGGTCGAGGCGCTCAGGGGCAGGGTGCAACACCTCATCCATTGCGGCACCATCTGGGTCTACGGCCACAACGCGACGGTGCCTGCGACAGAGGACCAGCCGCACAACGCCTTCGGCGAGTACGGCACGCAGAAGGCGGCGATCGAGGCCTACCTGCTCGACGAGGCGCGGCGCAACGGCTTTCCGGCGACGGTGTTCCGGCCGGGGCATATCGTGGGGCCGGGCTGGGCGCCGCTGAACCCGGCGGGGCATTTCAACATCGAAGCTTTCAACACCATCGCCCGCGGCGACGAACTGGCGCTGCCGAATTTCGGCCTCGAGACGGTTCACCACGTGCACGCCTCAGACCTGGCGCGGCTGGTGATGGCGATCATCGCGAGTCGGTCGACGGCGGTGGGAGAGGCATTCAACGCGGTGTCGCCGCAGGCGGTGAACCTGCGCGGCTATGCCGAGGCAGTGTACCGATGGTTCGGGCATGAGCCGCGGCTGCGCTACCTGCCGTTCGAAGAGTGGAAGGCCGGCGTATCGGAGGAGGATGCGCAGGCGACCTGGGAGCACATCGTGCGCAGCCCCAGCCACTCGATGGCGAAGGCGCAGCGCATGCTCGGGTTTACGCCGCGCTATGGTTCACTCGAGGCGGTGCAGGAAGCGGTGCGCTGGTTGATTGCCGAGGGGCGTGTGGAGGCCGGAAATGTCCGATAGTTACCTTATCATCATTCCAACCGACCCGAACTGGCAGGCCGGCGCCGATGCGGCCGGGAAGGCGGGCAGGGTGATCGCCGCGCTGACGCCCCGGTCCGAGGACATCGAGGCATTCGCCCTCGACGAGGTCGAGTTCTTCGATGCGGGCGAGAATTTCGAGAGCGCGAAGTGCCCGCATTGCGGGGCGGATGTGACCGAGTGGTGGCCCGATGCGATGGACCGCGCCCACGAACTGTCGTTCGGCGACCTGAGCACCACGATGCCATGCTGCGGCCGGCCGGCTTCGCTCAACGACCTCGTCTACGACAAGCCGCAGGGCTTTGCGCGGTTCGCCATCTCAGTGACCGAGCCGGGGATCGAGGAACTGGACGGCGAGGCATTGCGCAGCATCGGCGAGGCGCTCGGGCACCCGGTGCGGGCCATCTGGCAGCGTATCTAGGGGCTTGCGAGATTTTTCTCGCTCCCTCTTCCAGTTGTCACGGCCCTTGTCTAACAAGGGCGCAGGCAATCGATTGCATTCAGGAGAGACAGGGTCATGTCCACCATCATCGACGTCACCGGCCGCCAGGTTTTCGACAGCCGGGGCAACCCCACCGTCGAAGTGGACGTGGTGCTCGATGATGGCAGCTTCGGCCGCGCGATCGTTCCCTCGGGGGCCTCGACCGGTGCCCACGAGGCGGTGGAGCTGCGCGATGGCGGCAAGCCCTTCCTCGGCAAGGGCGTGACCAAGGCCGTGGACTTCGTCAACACCGAGATCTTCTCCGAGATCCAGGGACTCGACGCGCTCGACCAGATCGAGGTGGACCGCACCCTGATCGAGCTCGATGGCACCGCCAACAAGTCGCGGCTGGGCGCCAATGCCATCCTCGGCGTGTCGCTGGCGGTAGCGAAGGCCGCGGCCGAGTCGAGCTCGCTGCCGCTCTACAAGTATATCGGCGGACCGAACGCCCACATCCTGCCCGTGCCGATGATGAACATCATCAATGGCGGCGCCCATGCCGACAACCCCATCGACATGCAGGAGTTCATGATCCTGCCGGTGGGCGCGGAATCCATCGCCCATGCTGTGCAGATCGGCTCGGAAATCTTCCACACGCTGAAAAAGAGCCTGGCGGCCGACGGTCACAACACCAATGTGGGCGACGAGGGCGGCTTTGCGCCGAACCTGAGCTCGGCTGAAGTGGCGCTCGACTACATCGTGCAGTCGATCGAGAAGGCCGGCTACCAGGCGGGCAAGGACGTCTATCTCGGCCTCGACTGCGCCTCGACCGAATACTTCAAGGGCGGCAAGTACGAGATGGCGGGCGAAGGCAAGTCGCTCAGCTCCGAGGAGAATGCGCAGTTCCTCGCCGGGCTGGTCGAGAAGTTCCCGATCATCACCATCGAGGACGGCATGGCCGAGGATGACTGGGAGGGCTGGAAGGCACTCACCGAACTGCTTGGCAAGAAGGTGCAGCTGGTGGGCGACGACCTGTTCGTCACCAACACCGAGCGCCTGCGCTCCGGTATCAGGATGGGTGTGGCCAACTCGATCCTCGTCAAAGTGAACCAGATCGGCTCGCTCTCGGAGACGCTGGACGCCGTCGATACCGCGCACCGCGCCGGTTACACCTCGGTGATGTCGCACCGCTCGGGCGAAACCGAGGATTCGACCATCGCCGACCTCGCGGTGGCCTGCAATTGCGGGCAGATCAAGACGGGCTCGCTTTCCCGTTCGGATCGGCTGGCGAAGTACAACCAGCTGATCCGCATCGAGGAGCAGCTGGGCAGCGCGGCCAAGTACGCCGGCACGTCGATCCTGCGGGGTCAGTAAGGCTCGCCACCGGCCAGCCACTGCTCGCCGCGCCGGTAGAGCGCGGCGAGTTCAGGCCCGTCGATGCCCGGCATGTCGGGCTTGACCTTGTAGCCAATGCGCGTCTGCAGATAGGCCAGGTGACGATAGCCCTCGGGGAAGCTTGCGAGTAACCGGCGGTCAAGTTTAGGCGCTTCTGCCGGATCAACCGGATCGAGACGGTCCTTCTCGTAGATCGGCTGCCGCAGGACCAGGCCCCAGCGCTCGTCACGCTTTTCGAAGAAATCATAGAAGCGGCCGGTGCATACGACATCGCAGACGACGTCTTCAACTCGTGCGCGCTGGGAGATGGTCATCTTGGTCTGCGCGATGGCGCGGGGCCCCGATAGTTCGATGCCCGTGCCGCCCAGCATGTGGAGGATGCGCACGCCCCGCGCGAACCCCTCGTCGTTCATGCGGATGAACTCCTCGAAGCTGCCCTGGAACCACGTAGCCATCATACGACCATCGGCATGCCAGACGGCCCGGAAGCGGTCCCATAGCCGGGCGTCGCGATAGACCACCCAGTCTTCGACGAGCTGGCGGATAGCGAGACGATCCAACAGTTGCTGTTCCATGGCAGGTGACCCCCGTGGCGCTTGGGTCGATCAGAACATGCGGCTACGGAGCCCGCAACGGTGCCACTTCGCCCGCCAATGCATCGAGGTCACAACCGCCTGTTAAGCGACTGTTCGCTATAAGGGCTCCGTCGCTTCGCGAGAGTTGCCCATGTCCACCCGTCTCAAACGCCCGGCCTTCTGGCGCCATGTCGGCGTCTCGCTGTTCCTCATCGCCTTCCAAAGCTATCTCGGCTACTCGTTCTTCACTGGACAGTTCGGCATCGAAAGTCGGGAGGCGCTGGAACAGGAGATCGAGGAGCTCGGCGCGACTTCGGCGGCGCTGGCGGCGGAGATAGAGTCATACCGGCACCGCATTTCGCTGTTCAAGTCGTCGAGCCTTGACCCCGACCTTGTGTCCGAGCGGGCGCGCGCGCTGCTCTCCATGTCGGAACCCGATGATTATGTGGTGATGGTGGATCCGGCCACAGGTAAACCACTTTCCGGTTCAGTTTTGGATTCAACCGTAAACTAGTTAATCCTCAAAAGCGCAGAAATGCCAATATGATGTTGGAATTTCTTCTCGCAAACGCAGGATTCGCAAGTTAGGAGTCATTGCGCTAAGCTCCAAGGACACGCGGCTCCTCCCTTTCGGCCGCGACACAGATTCCGGAGCGATTGCATGGCGCGTAAAGCGGTGGCCAAGCCGGCCCAGTCCAATGTCCCCGAGCTGACCAAGGAACAGGAACTCTCCGCTTATCGCGACATGCTGCTCATCCGCCGCTTCGAAGAGAAGGCGGGGCAGATGTATGGCATGGGCCTGATCGGCGGCTTCTGCCACCTCTATATCGGTCAGGAAGCGGTAGTAACCGGCGTCACCATGGCGTCGAAGAAGGGCGAGGACGCCCAGATCACCGGGTATCGCGACCATGGCCACATGCTGGTGATGGGCCTTGACCCCAAAGGGGTGATGGCAGAGCTCACCGGGCGTCAGGGCGGCCTTTCCAAGGGCAAGGGCGGCTCGATGCACATGTTCTCCAACGAGCACCGCTTCTATGGTGGCAACGGCATCGTGGGGGCGCAGGTGTCGCTGGGCACCGGCCTCGCCTTCGCTGCGAAGTATCGCGGCGACAACACGGTTTCGATCTCTTACTTCGGTGATGGCGCGGCCAACCAGGGCCAGGTCTACGAGAGCTTCAACATGGCGAAGCTGTGGAACCTGCCGGCGGTCTACATCGTCGAAAACAACCGCTATGGCATGGGTACCTCGGTCGAGCGCGCTTCGGGCCAGCCGGACTTTTCCAAGCGCGGTCTCTCCTTCGGCATCGAGGGCGAGCAGGTGGACGGCATGGATGTGCGCCTCGTCTATGACGCGGCCAAGCGTGCCATCGAGCACGCCCGTTCGGGCAATGGTCCTTACATCCTCGAGATGCAGACCTATCGCTATCGGGGCCACTCCATGTCCGACCCGGCGAAATATCGGAGCAAGGACGAGGTGGCGACCATGCGCGCCGAACGCGACCCGATCGAGCAGGTGAAGAACCGCATCCTCGAGAAACGCTACGGCAATGAGGAGACCCTCAAGCAGATAGAGACCGAGATCCGCGCCATCGTCACCGAGGCGGCGGACTTTGCCACCTCCGATCCGGAGCCGGCGCCGTCGGAGCTGTGGACGGATGTCTACGCTGCATGAGCGAGATCGTTTTCACGATCGGTCTCATCGTCTGGCTGGTGGCAGCCTACGCCTTCGTGCGGCTGGCAATGAGCTTTGCCTGGATCTGGCGCTCAGCGCCGGTGGGGCAGGGCAGCCAGGCAGCGCTCGAGCTTTGGAGCCTGAACTACCCGGCGGTGCGCCAGCGTATCGGCCAAACCGGTGCCCCGGCCATCGAGACGTTTCGCAAGAGCGTTGGCCTGTTCGCCATCTGCACGGCGGCGCTGATCGTGCTGGTGCTGTTCAACATCGCCACCGGGAACGCCGCATGATGGTGAGGTCGTCGGACATGGCGGAGCGCCAGCATGGTGACAGAGGACTGGCCGGTCTGGCTGCTGGCCATCGGCGTGGCGGCGCTCTTCATCGGCTATTTCTGGTGCACGGGCGGCGCGCTGATCGGTGCCTTCCGCAGCCTGGTGCGCTTCATCGAGGGCTGGCCGCAGATACGGCGCGCCATGGTGGAAGCCGAAGCGCGCAGCGGTGGCCGCTACCCTCTCTGGTTTCGGGCTGCACGCGTCGCGATCCTGCTGAGCTTAGCGGCTCTTCTCGTTTTCGTTGCCTGGCGAAAGTTCGGCTGATGGCCGCGCCGGTCCTGTCATAAACTATGGGTGGCCCTGCCGCCTGATCGCCCCTCTGCGGAGCACAAAGATGCCAACGATCCTGATGCCAGCCCTCTCGCCGACCATGGAAGAGGGCAAGCTGTCCAAATGGCTGGTCAAGGAAGGCGATACGGTGAAGCCCGGTGACGTGCTGGCCGAGATCGAGACCGACAAGGCCACCATGGAAGTCGAGTCAGTAGACTCGGGCGTGGTGAACAAGATCCTGGTCGCCGAGGGCACCGAGGGCGTGAAGGTGAACGAGCCGATCGCCGTGGTGCTGGCCGAGGGCGAGGACGCCAACGACCTGAGCGCACAGGCGGCGCAGCGCGCTCCGGAGCCGGTTTCTGCCGAAGCGGTGGCCGAGGCCAAGGACGCGCCGACGCCGGCAGCTCCGGCGGGCGTAGCGCCGGTCGCGGTCCTTGAAATCGCTTCCGACCCCGACCTGCCGGCCGATGTCGAGATGGTCGAGATGACCGTGCGCCAGGCGCTCAACGAGGCCATGGCCGAGGAAATGCGCCGCGACAAGGACGTGTTCCTGATGGGCGAGGAAGTGGCCGAGTACCAGGGCGCCTACAAGGTGTCGCAGGGCCTGCTGCAGGAGTTCGGGCCGCAGCGCGTGGTCGATACGCCCATTACCGAGCACGGCTTTGCCGGCCTCGCGGTGGGGGCGGCCTTTGCCGGACTGCGGCCGATCGTCGAGTTCATGACCTGGAACTTCGCCATGCAGGCGATCGACCAGATCATCAACTCCGCCGCCAAGCAGCTCTACATGTCGGGCGGGCAGGTGACGGCGCCGATCGTGTTCCGTGGACCGAATGGCGCCGCGGCGCGCGTCGCGGCCCAGCACAGCCAGGATTTCTCGGCGTGGTACAGCCACGTTCCGGGGCTCTACGTCATTGCGCCGTTCTCGGCGGCGGACGCAAAGGGCCTGTTGAAGGCGGCGATCCGTTCCAACACGCCGGTGGTGTTCCTCGAAAACGAGATTCTCTACGGCTCGACCGGCCTGGTGCCGAAGGTCGATGACTATGTGCTGCCGATCGGTAAGGCGCGCGTCGCTCGTGAGGGCAAGGATGTGACCATCGTGTCGTTCTCGATGGGCATGCGCTACGCAACGCAGGCCACCGAAAAGCTGGTCGCGGCCGGCGTCGATGTCGAACTCATCGATCTGCGCACGCTGCGCCCGATGGATACCAAGACGGTGGTGGAGTCGGTCAAAAAGACCGGCCGCCTGGTGACGGTGGAAGAGGGCTGGCCGCAGGGCGGCATCGGCGCCGAACTGGCGGCCGTGGTGACGTCCGAGGCGTTCGACTATCTCGACGCCCCGCCGACCCGCGTCACCGGCAAGGACGTGCCCATGCCCTATGCCGCCAACCTCGAGAAGCTGGCACTGCCCAGCGTCGACGAGGTGATCGCGGCGGTTAACGCCGTGACCTACCGGAGCTGAGGATGAGCCTCTCCGCCGACGACCAGAAGTTCCTGGATGCCGCCTACGAAGAGGCGCAGAAGGGCCTTGCCGAGGGCGGGATTCCCATCGGCTCGGTGCTGGTTCGCAATGGCGAGATCATCGCGCGCGGCCATAACCGGCGGGTGCAGAAGGGCGACCCGATCCTGCATGGAGAGATGGATGCGATCCAGAACGCAGGCCGGCAGAAGAGTTACAAGGACGTGACCTGCTACACCACGCTGAGCCCCTGCATGATGTGCACCGGAACCATCATCCAGTTCGGCATCAAGCGGGTGGTCGTGGGCGAGAGCAAGAATTTCAAGGGGTTCCAGGACGTGTTGGCCCTGGCCGGCGTGGATGTGCACGACTGCCATGACGAACGGTGCGAGCACATGATGGCCGATTTCATTGCCAGCCATCCGGAACTCTGGAACGAGGATATCGGCGAATAGCCATGGCGCGCGGGGCGGGGGGCAGGGTGCCCGAAGCCGTGGCGCTGGCGGCGACCTCGCCGCTGTTCGACGCCGAATGGAACAACCTGACCGATCCCGGGCTGACCGGGCGGGCGAGACAGTAGGTGACACAATGTCGATCAACATCACCATGCCGGCGCTCTCTCCGACAATGGAAGAGGGCAAGCTCGCCAAGTGGCACGTCAAGGAAGGCGACAAGGTCTCCTCCGGCGACGTGATCGCCGAGATCGAGACGGACAAGGCGACGATGGAAGTCGAATCCATCGACGAGGGGACGATCGGCAAGATCCTCGTGCCCGAGGGCACCGAGGGCGTGAAGGTGAACGCGGTGATCGCCGTGATCCTGACCGAAGGCGAGAGCGCCGGGGACATCAAGACTGACGCACCGGCCCCCACCGCGAAGGCACCCGAGCCGGCCAAGGCGGAAGAGGCGAAGGCGGCTGCGCCCGCAGCGCAGATGCCGACGGCGACCACCGGTTCGGCCGTGGCGCCCGTGCCTGCGCCCAAGGCAGCTCCGGCCGCCGCTCCCGCTCCCGCAGCCAATGGCGCGCGGGTGTTCGCTTCGCCGCTGGCCAAGCGGCTGGCGAAAGAGGCCGGGATCGAGATTTCGGCGATTGCCGGTTCTGGCCCGCATGGCCGCGTGGTGAAGGCCGACGTGGAAGGCGCAAAGTCGGGCAAGATACCGCTCAAGGCCGCGGCGACTCCGGCTGCTGCATCGGCTTCGTCGGGCGGCGCCGCGCTTGCGGGTGGCATGACCAAGCAGCAGGTGCTCGCGCTCTATCCCGAGGGAAGCTACGAGCTGGTGCCGAACGACGGCATGCGCAAGGTGGTGGCGGCGCGCCTCACCGAATCCAAGCAGACCGTGCCGCATTTCTACCTGACACTCGACTGCAAGATCGATGCGCTGCTCCAGGCGCGCGAGCAGATCAACGCGGCGGCCCCCAAGTCCAAGGACGGCAAGCCGGAGTTCAAGCTCTCGGTCAATGACTTCGTGATGAAGGCGTGGGCGGCGGCGCTGATGAAGGTGCCGGCGGCCAACGCAACCTGGGCCGGAGACTCGATCCTCTACCACAAGCACGCCGACGTGGCCGTGGCCGTGGCGGTACCGGGCGGGCTGTTTACCCCGGTGGTGAAGGCCTGCGATACCAAGTCGCTGCGCCAGATTTCGGAGGAGGTGAAGGACCTCGCCACCCGCGCCCGCAACAAGAAGCTGGCGCCGCATGAGTACCAGGGCGGCTCGAGCTCGGTCTCCAACCTCGGCATGTATGGCATTCGCGAATTCGCTGCGGTGATCAATCCGCCGCACGGCACCATCCTCGCGGTGGGGGCCGGCGAGGAGCGCGTCTATGTCGAGAAGGGCGAGATCAAGACGGGCACCTTCATGACCGTGACGCTCAGTTGCGACCACCGCGCCGTGGACGGGGCGCTGGGCGCGGAACTGTTGTCGGCGTTCAAGGGCCTGATCGAAACCCCCGTGATGATGCTGGCCTGAGGTATTTGACTGTCGCGCCTTCGAACCGGAAAAATTCTGCAACTTTTTCTGAAGGCGCTCCGGTGTGGAGACATCCATGAAGACCATTCTCGCCTATGGCGACAGCCTGACCTATGGGGCCAACCCGATTCCGGGCGGACCGCGGCATGCCTATGAGGATCGCTGGCCGACGGCGCTGGAGCGGGGGCTCGACGGCAAGGCGCGGGTGATCGCCGAAGGGCTTGGCGGGCGCACCACGGTGCATGACGACTGGTTCGCCAATGCCGACCGCAATGGCGCCCGCGTGCTGCCGACGTTGCTCGAGAGCCACTCGCCGCTCGATCTCGTCATCATCATGCTCGGCACCAACGACATCAAGCCGTTCCACGGACGCACCGCCAGCGAAGCCGGGCGGGGCATGGCGCGGCTGGTGCAGATCATTCGCGGCCACTATGCGGGCAAGATGATGGATTGCCCGGAGATCATCCTGGTGTCGCCGCCGCCGATCGTCCTGGGCGAGTGGGACGACATGATGAACCATTTCGGGCCGCACGAAGCGATCGCAACCTCAGTGGATTTCGCCCGCGAGTACAAGAAGCGCGCCGACGAGCAGAAGGTGCATTTCTTCGACGCCGGCACCGTGGCGACGACCAGCAAGGCCGACGGCATCCACCTCGACCCGGCCAATACCCGCGCCATCGGCACGGGGCTCGTGCCGCTGGTGAAGCAGGTGCTGGGCCTCTAGGCCCGCCCGCAAACGACAGGAACATCGCCGGCGAGCCGGCTCTGATGGTGAAGGAATACTGAGATGGCTGACCAATACGACCTGATCGTCATCGGCGCCGGCCCGGGCGGCTATGTGGCGGCCATTCGTGCCGCGCAGCTGGGGATGAAGACGGCCATCGTCGAGCGCGAGCACATGGCCGGCATCTGCTCGAACTGGGGCTGCATCCCCACCAAGGCGCTGCTGCGCTCGGCCGAAGTCTACGGCCACATGGCGCACGCCAAGGACTATGGGCTGACGGCCGACCAGTTCGGCTTCGACATCGAAGCCATCGTCAAGCGCTCGCGCGGCATCGCGGCACAGATGAACAATGGCGTCCAGTTCCTGATGAAGAAGAACAAGGTCGACATCATCTGGGGCGAGGCGGTGCTGACCTCGCCAACCGAGATCAAGGTGGCGCCGACCAAGAAACAGATCGTCCAGCCGCAGGGCCCGATTCCCAAGAACACGCTGGGCGAGGGTACCTACAAGGCCAAGAACATCATCATCGCCACCGGCGCGCGGCCGCGCGTGCTGCCGGGCATCGAGCCCGACGGCGAGAAGATCTGGACCTATTTCGAGGCGATGAAGCCGGCGAAATTCCCCAAGAGCCTCGTCATCATGGGCTCGGGCGCCATCGGGATGGAGTTCGCGAGCTTCTACCGCTCGCTGGGCGCCGAGGTGACGGTGGTGGAGCTGCTGCCGCAGATCCTGCCGGTCGAGGATGCCGAAATTGCCGCGCATGTGAAGAAGCGCTTCGAAAAACGCGGCATCAAGATCATCACCGACGCCAAGGTGGCCAAGGTCGAAAAGACCAAGGACGGCATTGTCGCCCATATCGAGCCGAGGACCGGCGAGAAGTCGCAGATCGCGGCCGATGCGCTGATTTCGGCCGTGGGCGTGCAGTGCAACTCGGAGAATCTCGGCCTCGAGGCGCTGGGCGTGAAGATCGATCGGGGCGCCATCGTCATCGACAAGTATGGCCGCACCAACGTGCCGAGCATCTGGGCCATCGGCGACGTCGCGGGCCCCCCGATGCTGGCGCACAAGGCCGAGCATGAGGCGGTGATCACCGTCGAGACGATTGCGGGCCTCAAGGGGGTGCATCCGCTCGACAAGACCAAGGTGCCGGGCTGCACCTATTGCGAGCCGCAGGTGGCGAGCGTCGGCCTCACCGAAGCGAAAGCCAAGGAGCTGGGCCGCGACATCAAGGTCGGCCGCTTCCCCTTCATCGGCAATGGCAAGGCGATTGCGCTGGGCGAGCCGGAAGGGCTGGTAAAGACCATCTTCGACGCCAAGACCGGCGAGCTGCTCGGTGCGCACATGGTGGGCGCAGAAGTGACCGAGCTAATCCAGGGCTTCGTCGTCGCCATGGGGCTCGAAACCACCGAGGAAGACCTGTTCCACACCATCTTCCCGCACCCGACGCTTTCGGAGACGATGAAGGAGTCCGTGCTCGACGCCTACGGGCGCGCGCTCAACATCTGAGGAGGCCCGCATGATTCCGCCCGCCGACATTCCCGGCCTGCCCAACGACATCACGCCGATCATCGTGTTCCTCGCCATCGGGCTGATCGCCGGTTGGCTGGCGAGCCTGGTGCTGGGCGGCGGCGGGCTGCTGCGCAACCTGATCGTCGGAGTGATCGGCTCGTTCGTGGGCGGTTATGTGCTGGAGCTTGCCGGGGTGCGGCTGCCCATCGACAATGTCTGGGTGAGCAGCATCGTGACGGCGACCATCGGTGCGCTGCTGGTGATCGTGGTGGCACGGGTGGTGGCAAAATGAGAGTGCAACTGGCGCTCGGCCTCGCGCTCCTGGCATCGCCGGCGCTCGCCGTCGATGCTTCGGCGACGAGCGTGACCTGTGCCGCAGCGGTGACGACGGGGATCGGCGGCGCCGCACAGCAACTACGCGACCTCGAACCTTCGGACCTGCCGGTGCTGGCCTATCGGGAGCTGCCGGGGGAGCGGCAGTTCAAGGCGCTGACGAAGATCGGCGATGCGCCGATCCGGCTCTATGTCTACCGGGTGAACGAGAAGCTGCTGCACATGCAGATTTTCACGCCCATCGCGAACGGCAAGCAGGTGCTGGCCGACACGCCGCTTGCGGGCGATACGTCGGAACTGACCTGGGCGCCGCTTGGCGGACAGGAACAGGTGACTGTGTACTGTTTCTGAACGCCGGCTGGGTTGAACCAGCCATGCCCGATCGCGATATGCGCGACGGGAGGATTTGGGATAGAGAAGCGGGCAACCGCGAAGGAACTCCCCTTGGTCACACTGATCGACAGAACCGATACCCGCCCGCGGCATCCCGAGAAGGCCAACCGGCCCGAGAACGAGATGCTGCGAAAGCCGGAATGGATCCGGGTGAAGGCGCCGGGCTCCCCCATCTACCGGGAGACCCAGCAGATCGTGCGCGAGAACAACCTCGTCACGGTGTGCGAGGAAGCGGGCTGTCCGAACATCGGCGAGTGCTGGAGCAAGAAGCACGCGACCATGATGATCATGGGCGAGATTTGCACCCGCGCCTGCGCCTTCTGCAACGTGCGCACGGGCCTGCCGACGGCGCTCGACCCGATGGAGCCGGAGAACGTCGCCAACGCGGTGGCGAAGCTCGGGCTCGCCCATGTGGTGATCACGTCGGTTGACCGCGACGACCTGCCGGACGGCGGGGCCGAGCACTTCGCCCAGGTAATCCGTGCCATCCGCGCCAAGACGCCGAAGACCACCATCGAGATCCTGACGCCCGACTTCCTGCGCAAGGAAGGCGCGCTCGAGACGGTGGTGGCGGCCAAGCCCGATGTGTTCAACCACAATCTCGAGACGGTGCCGTCGAAGTACCTCAAGGTCCGGCCCGGCGCGCGCTACTTCCACTCGATCCGGCTGCTGCAGCGGGTGAAGGAGCTCGATCCGACAATGTTCACCAAGTCCGGCATCATGGTGGGGCTGGGCGAAGAGCGGAACGAAGTGCTGCAGCTGATGGACGACCTGCGCTCTGCGGACGTCGATTTCCTGACCATCGGCCAGTATCTGGCGCCGACCAAGAAGCACCATCCCGTGATCCGCTTCGTGACGCCGGAGGAATTCAAGTCCTACGCCACGGTGGCGCAGGCCAAGGGCTTCCTGCTGGTGTCGTCGTCGCCGCTGACGCGCTCGTCGCACCACGCCGGCGAGGATTTCGAGCAGTTGCGCGCCAACCGGCTGGCCAAGCTCGCCCATGGCTGACCTGTTCCTGGAGCGGCACGTTCCGCACTTGCCGCGGGCAATGTTCGACCTCGTGAACGACCTCGAGGCCTATCCGCGCTTCATCCCCAACTGCAAGGCGATGGAGGTGCGGAAGCAGGCGGACGGGTCGCTGCTGGCGAAGATGACCATCTCGTTCGGGCCGATCACGCAGTCCTACACGTCGAAGGTGACGGCGGACCCGGAGGCGCTGACCATTACCGCGGTGGCGGTCGATGGGCCGTTCGCTTACCTCGACAGCAAGTGGACCTTCACGCCCGAAGGGCAGGGGACGCGCATCCGCTTCGACATCGACTTCAAGATTTCGAACCCGCTGATCGCGGCGGTGGCCGAGCCGGCATTCGCGTCCAAGCAGGACGAGATCATCGACGCGTTCGGGAACGAAGCGGACCGGCGTTTCGGGTAGACCGGCCTCAGGCTTTTGCGTAGTCGCGCAGCATCTTGAGGGCCTGCACCACGGTGGCGTGGCGAACCCCGTCGCGGTCCATCTTCGCGAACACCTTACGCACGTGCTTTGTCTCGTCGTCGCTGGCGAGGGCAAAGTGGACCAAGCCGACGGGCTTTTCGGCGGAACCGCCCTCGGGGCCGGCAATGCCGGTGACGGCGATGGCGATGTGGGTGCCGGCGGTGCCGAGGGCGCCCTCCGCCATGGCGATGGCCACCTGCTCGGACACGGCGCCATGCTGCTTCAGCAGCGCATAGGGCACGCCGATCTGGCTGATCTTTGCCTCGTTGGCATAGGTGACGAAGCCGCCATAGACGACCTCGGACGAGCCCGGGACGGCGGTCAGCGCTCCGGCGATGAGGCCGCCGGTGCAGCTTTCGGCCGTCGAGACGGTGAGGCCTTTGGCGGTAAGCGCCTTAACGGTTTCGGCGGCGAGGCTGGCGATGTCGGGGGGCAGCTTCATGCGGTCAGTCCTCGTGGCGTGGCAGTTCGATGGAGGCGGTCGCCAGGGCGACGATGCCTTCCTCACGGCCGATGAAACCGAGCTTCTCGTTGGTAGTGGCCTTCACCGCGACGCGCGATGGCGTGGTTTTGCAGATGCCGGCAATGGCTGCTTTCATGGCCGCGACATGCGGGCCGATGCGGGGCGCTTCGGCCACGATGGTAATGTCGAGATTGACGATGCGGCCACCGCGTTCAGCCACCAGTCCCACCGCGTGGGCGAGGAAGATGGACGAGGCGGCGCCCTTCCATTGCGGGTCGGAGGGCGGGAAGAAGGAGCCTATATCGCCCTCACCCAACGCGCCGTAGATGGCGTCTGTGAGCGCATGGAGCGCCACGTCGGCGTCCGAGTGGCCCTTGAGCTTGTGGGTATGCGGGATCTTCACGCCCGCCAGCCAGACGGCATCGCCGGGCTCGAAGGGGTGGACGTCGAAGCCGGATCCGATGCGGGTTTCCATCTGCTGGCCTCCGCCCGAGGAACCGGAAAGCAGCCGCTCGGCGCGGACGAAATCCTCGGGATGGGTAATCTTGATGTTGCGCGTACTGCCCTTTGTCAGGGCAACGGTGAGGCCGGCCCACTCGGCAATCGCCGCATCGTCGGTGAATTCGCGCGGCATGCGGGAGGCGCGCAGGTGGGCCGAGAGGATCTGCGGGAAACGGAACCCCTGTGGCGTCTGCGCGGCGAAGAGCGTGTTGCGGTCCTCGGTGGTGGCGACAGTCCGGCCATCAAGCGAGCGCTTGATGGTGTCGGTGACCGGGACGACGGGCAAGGCGGCGTCGGATGACCTAAGGGCAGAGACGACGCCGGAGATCACCTCGGGAGAAGTGAGGGGACGGGCGGCGTCCTGTATGAGAACGAGGTCGGGGCGCTTCGCGCCGAGGGCCTGGAGGCCGGCGAGGACCGACCCCTGCCGAGTCGCAGCGCCGGTGACCGGCGGCAGCAGTCGCTGGTCGGCGAGGCGCAACGCCGCGTAGCGGTCGGCATGGTCGGCGTGGATGACGGGGAGCACCCAAGTGATGTCCGGGCTGGCGAGGAAGGCCCTGATCGTGCGGCTCAACACGGCCTCGCCGGCGAGTTTGCGATACTGCTTCGGTTCGGGCTCGCCGCCAACGCTGGCGCGTTCGCCGCGACCCGCCGCAACCACAATGGCGGCAATGGTTCTTGTGCCCGTCATCGTCTTTCCGTAAGAGCCTGCCGGCGGAGCGCTGCTGGTCTATCGGTGGCCCCTCCGATCAGCAAGGCCCCCATGCAGATCAATCATCGCATATTGGCGATCCGTTGTTGCACGGAGCGTGTTTTTGATTATTCTGCGGGCACTTCCAGGAAATGAGCAAAACTGGTGCAGTTGGTGTCTGAGTTTGCCTGCGCTTTGAGCATTGCCGGCCACGAGCTGCCCAACCGGGCCTTCCTCGCGCCGATGGCCGGAATCACCGATGCTCCGATGCGCCGGCTGGCCGAGCGCTTCGGTGCCGGCCTCGTCGTATCCGAGATGATCGCCAGCGCCGCGCTTGCCACGGGGCAGGACCTGATGGTGCGCAAGCTCAACAAGTCGGGCAACCTGCCGCATGTGGTGCAGATCGCCGGTTGCGAGGCGCACTGGATGAAGCGCGGCGCCGAGATTGCCTACGCGGCAGGCGCCGATATCGTCGATATCAACATGGGTTGCCCGTCGAAGCGGGTGACCAACGGCTATGCCGGATCGGCGCTGATGCGCGTGCCGGACGAGGCGCTGAAGCTGATCGAAGCCGTGGTCGCGGCGACGCCGTTGCCGGTGACGGTGAAGATGCGGCTCGGCTGGGACGAGGACTCGATGAACGCCGCCGATCTCGCGCGCCGCGCGGTCGATGCCGGGGCGCAGATGATTACGGTTCACGGGCGGACCCGGCAGCAGTTCTACAAGGGCGAAGCGCGCTGGGATCTGGTGCGTCCGGTGGTCGAGGCAGTGAAGGTGCCGGTGGTGGTCAATGGTGACATTACCTCGCTGGAGAGCGCTCGCGAGGCGCTGCGGCTCTCCGGTGCGGCGGCGGTGATGATCGGGCGCGGCGCGCAGGGCCAGCCGTGGATCGTAGGCCAGATCGGGGCAGGGCTGATGGGCAAGCCAGCCAACGACACGCCGCGAGGTACGGAACTGACGGCACTGGTTGCCGAGCACTACGAAGCGATGCTCAGCGACTACGGCAGCCAGCTGGGCGGGCGCGTGGCCCGCAAGCATCTCGACTGGTACCTCGATGCGGCGGGCATCGTGCTGGACAAGCCGGTGCGGGCCCGGCTGCTCAACTCAGAGGACCCCGCCGAAGTGCTGGGGATGATCCGCACGGTGTACTCCGAGGAGTGGAGCGCAGCGGCATGAGCAAGTCCATAGCCCCCGGCCTCGCTGCGGCGGTGCTGCAGGCTTTGCCGCAGCCGGTAATCGTGTGTGGCGCCGAGCGTCGCATCGTCTTCGTGAACTATGCCGCCGAGGCTTTCTTCGGCGCCTCGCTGAGCGTGCTGAGCCGCCAGCGTCTGGATGACCTGATCGCTTTCGGTTCACCCATTCTCGGGCTCTTCGAGGCGGTGCTGGACCGGCATGCGCCGATGACGGAGTACCGCGTCCGTGTCGGCTCATCGCGCTTCGGCGACGCAGCGGACGACCGCATCGTGGACGTGTTCGCGACCCCGGTGGAAGGTGATGAGACCATCGCGCTGCTGTTCCAGGAGCGCACCATGGCGGACAAGATCGACCGGCAGCTGGTGAGCCGCGGTGCGGCACGGTCGGTGACCGGCCTTGCATCCATGCTTGCGCACGAGATCAAGAACCCGCTCTCCGGCATTCGTGGCGCGGCCCAGCTGCTCGAGCAGTCAGTGACGCCTGACGAGCTGCCGCTGGCGCGCCTCGTGCGCGACGAGGTGGATCGCATCGTCGACCTGATCGACCGCGTCGAGGTGTTCGGCGACGACCGGCCGATCGAGCGCGAGCCGATCAACATCCATGTCATCCTCGACCGAGTGAAGCTGCTCGCCAAGAACGGCGTCGCCAAGGGCATTGCCTTCACCGAGGACTACGATCCGTCGCTGCCGCCGGTGGCTGGCAACCGTGACCAGCTCATCCAGGTGTTTCTCAATCTCGTGAAGAACGCCGCCGAGGCGCTGGAACGCACCAGCAAGCCGGAAATCCGCTTCTCGACGGCGTTCCGGCCCGGCATCCGCATTTCGGTCCAGGGCGTTTCCGAGCGCATTTCGCTGCCGCTCGAAATCGTCATCGAGGACAATGGCCCGGGCATTCCGCCCGACATGGTTCCCATCATCTTCGACCCGTTCGTCACCTCCAAGGCGAACGGTTCCGGCCTGGGGTTGGCGCTCGTCGCAAAGATCATCGGCGACCATGGCGGGGTCGTCGATATGGACAGCCGCCCCGGGCGCACCCGTTTCCGTATCCTTTTGCCGGTGGCCTCGCCGCGGCCGGCAACGCCTGAGACGACTGAAGAGGCCATGGCCAAATGAGCCACACCGTGCTGCTTGCCGACGATGACGCCGCCATTCGCATGGTGCTGAACCAGGCGTTGACGCGGGCCGGCTACGAAGTTCGCCCCACCGGCAACCTCTCCACCATGTGGAACTGGGTGAGCCGCGGGGAAGGGGACCTGCTGATTACCGACGTGATGATGCCCGACGGCAATGCCTTCGACATCATGCCCAAGATCAAGAAGCTGCGACCCGACCTGCCCGTGGTGGTGATGAGCGCGCAAAACACCTTCATGACCGCGATCCGGGCCAATGAGGTGGGCGCCTATGAGTATCTGCCCAAGCCGTTCGATATCGCCGAGGTACTTTCGGTGGTGGCGCGCGCTCTGGCCGACGCCAAGAAGCCGGCCTCGGGCGAGAAGAAGGCCGAGGAGCCCGGCGAGACCATGCCGTTGGTGGGGCGCTCCCCCGCCATGCAGGACATCTACCGCGCGCTTGCCCGCCTGATGCAGACCGACCTCACGGTGATGATCACCGGCGAGAGCGGCACGGGCAAAGAGCTGGTGGCACGGGCGCTGCACAATTTCGGCAAGCGCCGGAATGGGCCGTTCGTCGCCATCAACATGGCCGCCATTCCGCGCGACCTGATCGAGGCCGAGCTGTTTGGCCACGAGAAGGGGGCCTTCACCGGCGCCACGGCGCGTTCGTCGGGCCGATTCGAGCAGGCCGAGGGCGGCACGCTCTTCCTCGACGAGATCGGCGATATGCCGATGGACGCCCAGACTCGCCTGCTGCGCGTGCTGCAGGAAGGTGAATACACGATGGTGGGCGGGCGCACTCCCATCAAGTCGAACGTCCGCATCGTCGCGGCCACTCACCGCGACCTAAGCCAGATGATCCGGCAGGGCCTCTTCCGCGAGGACCTCTATTATCGCCTTAACGTGGTCCCGATCCGGCTGCCGCCCCTACGGGAGCGCGTCGACGACATCAATGACTTGGTGCAGCATTTCCTGCGCGCGGCACAGCGGGAGGGGGAGCCGGTCAAGACCATTGCTCCCGACGCCATCCGGCTGATGCAGAACTATTCGTGGCCGGGCAATGTGCGCGAACTCGAAAACCTCGTTCGCCGCCTCTCGGCGCTCTATGCCGACGAGAACATCTCGGTCGAGATCGTGCAGAACGAACTCAACCTCGCCGACCGCCAGCCGAGCCCCACGGCCTCCGGCCCGGTGGACGTGTCCACGGCGGTGGAGACGCATGTGGCGCAGGTGCTGCGCGAGTATGAGCCCAACCTTCCGCCCGCCGGCCTCTACCAGCGCGTGCTCGACCGGGTGGAGGCGCCACTGATCGCCATGGCGCTGAATGCCTGCGGCGGCAACCAGATTCGGGCCGCGGAACTGCTGGGACTCAACCGCAACACGCTGCGCAAGAAGATTCGTGCCCATTCGATCGAGATCGTGAAGCAGTCGCGCCGGCAGCACTGACGCCGCTCACAGTGTCGTGACAGTCGAGGCGTGTGTTGCAGAAATGCCCATTCGCCGTTACTCACAGCCTTGGTCCGCCTCACCGGCGCCGGGAGCCGGTGTCACATTTTAGCAACAATTGTCTTGAAGGGTCGCCTGAACTCGGCGACACTCAAGCTCTCCCGCCCCCCTTGCGGCCTTCGGATAGATGACAACGCTCGTAAGCGACACATTGCCGGAGCCGATCCGACCTGTTTCGCCGGTACAGCGAAGGGCTCGCCCCGTCTTTGGCAATTCCGGCCGACAGGCGATCCGCACGCTCGGCCTGATCATCGTGATGCTCTCGGTGTTCGTGTCGTCGGGGTCGTTCCTGGTGATGATCGGCGCCACCGATATCGAGCCGACGCCGGAAGTCTGGACGATCATCTGGATCATCAACGGACTGCTGGTGCTCGCCGTGGTCGCGCTGGTGCTCACCGAGGCGACGCTGCTCATCCAGGCGCGGTTGCGGGGGCAGGCGGGCTCGGGCCTGCAGGTCCGCATGGTGGCGATGTTCGCCATGGTGGCCGCCGTCCCGGCGCTGATCGTGGCCATCGTGGCGATGATTTCCCTGAACCAGGGTCTCGACCAGTGGTTCAGCGAGCGCACGCGGACCATCGTCGATTCTTCGCGCGTGGTGGCGAGTTCCTATCTGCGCGAGCACTCGCAGGTGCTGCGCGACGACATCATATGGGTCGCCAACGAGCTCGAGACATCACGCTCCACCTTCGAGACTGATCGGGACACTTTCCAGCGTATCCTCACCGCGTTGGCAACGACGCGCTCGTTGCCCTTTGCCTACCTGATGTCGAGCGACGGCAATGTGCTGATGCGGGCGCAGATCAATGTGCCGGGCTCGGCGCCGCGCCTGTCCGGGGCGCTGACCACCGGCGTGGGCGAGGGCGCCCCGACCGAGATCCAGCCCGGCCGCACCAATATGGTAGGCGCCATCGTGAAGCTGCGCGGCTACGACGACACCTATCTGCTGGTGGCGCGCCCGGTGGACCCCGAAGTGCTGGAGTTCATGCGGCTGACCGACGAGAACATCACCGAGTATCGCGAGTATGCGAGCAATCGCGTGGTGTTTCAGATCACCTTCGCGCTCATGTATGTGGGCCTTGCCCTGGTGTTGCTGCTGGCGGCCGTGTGGATCGGCATTGCGCTCGCCAACCGCTTCGTCGACCCGATCCGCAACCTGATGATTGCCTCAAGTCGGGTATCGGAAGGCGACCTCGACGTGCGTGTGCCGGTGCAGGCGGGCAGGGGTGACCTGCGTGATTTGGCCAATCGTTTCAATACGATGACGCAACAGCTTAAATCGCAGCGCGAAGAACTGTTGCTGGCCAACGAGATGAACGAGAAGCGCCGCCACTTCACCGAGGCCGTGGTGGAGGGCGTGTCGGCCGGTATTATCGGCCTCGATCCGTTCGGCTCGATCACGCTGGTGAATGCACGCGCCGCCGAGATGGTGGGGAGCGACGAGGTTTCGCTGGTGGGCCGTCGCATCGAGGAGGTGATCCCGGTGCTGGGGCCGATCATCGACCGGGCGAAATCGGCCCGCCGTGGGCAGGTGCGCGACCAGGTAGAGATCGGCTCGGGGCCGGATTACCGTACCTACCAGGTGCAGCTGACGCGCGAGGGGACAATGACGGAGTCCAAGGGCTTTGTCGTGACGCTCGACGACATCACCGACCTTCTCTCGGCGCAGCGCACCGGCGCCTGGGCTGACGTGGCGCGCCGCATCGCCCACGAGATCAAGAATCCGCTCACCCCGATCCAGCTTTCGGCCGAGCGCCTGCGGCGCCGCTATTCGAGCAAGCTCGCCGACGACCTTGATGTGTTCGACAAGTGCATCAACACCATCGTGCGGCAGGTGGGCGCCATCGGGACGATGGTGGACGAGTTTTCATCCTTCGCCCGCATGCCCGAGGCGCGGCCGGAAAAGGGCGACCTGACCGATGCGATCCGCCAGGCGGTGTTCCTCGAGAGCGTCCGCCTGCCGGAAGTGTCGGTGACCATGGATCTTCCCGAGGAGCCGATCATCGCCATGTTCGATGCCCGGCTGATCGCCCAGGTGCTTACCAACCTCATCAAGAACGCTGTCGAGGCGATCGAGGGCGCTGGCATCGAGGCGATCAAGGATCCGCGCATCGTCGTCGAAGCGCATCTCGAGGGCGAGATGGTGCGGATCACGGTATCTGACAACGGCAAGGGCTGGCCCAAGGAGAACCGCAACCGGTTGCTCGAGCCCTATGTCACCACGCGCGAGAAAGGCACCGGGCTGGGCCTCGCGATCGTGGCCAAGATCATTGAACAGCATGGCGGCAAGGTGGACCTCGTGGATGCCGAGCCGGACGAGAACGGGCGCACCGGCGCCGCGTTCACCTTCACTCTGCCGCTGCGCCGCGCAGAGGAGGAAGAGGGGGATGCCGATCCATCCCCGGCCACGGCCGAAGGGGAGCAGCAGACCGCTCCGGCCGCGTCTGAGGGCGCAGCGGGTGGGGCAGAACCTGTGGAAGAGCAAGGGGAACCGCAATTGCAAGCGGCGGAGAACAACTGATGGCCCTCGACATCCTGATCATTGATGACGAGGACGATATCCGGGACCTGATCGCGGGCATCCTCGAGGACGAGGGCTACGAAACCAGGCAGGCGCACGATGCCGATTCCGGTCTCAACGAGATTGCGCGGCGGCGGCCGAGCCTGGTGTTCCTCGACATCTGGATGCAGGGCAGCCGGCTCGATGGCCTGCAGCTGCTCGACGTGTTCCAGGCTCAGCATCCCGACATGCCCGTGGTGATGATCTCCGGCCACGGCAATGTCGAGACGGCGGTGAGCGCCATCCGGCGCGGTGCCTACGACTATATCGAAAAGCCGTTCAAGGTGGACCGCCTGCTGCTCATCACCCAGCGGGCGATGGAAGCGGCGCGGCTCAAGAACGAGGTGGCCGATCTGCGCGAGCGCTCGGCCAAGACAGTGGACCTGATCGGCAACTCGCCGACCCTGCAGCAGGTGCGGGGCATAATCGACAAATCGGCACCCACCAATTCGCGCATCTTCATTTCGGGTGCATCGGGCACGGGGAAGGGGCTCTGCGCCCGACTGATCCACCAGAAGAGCCTCCGTGCCGAGGGCCCCTTCGTCGAGATCAACTGCTCGCTCTATTCGCCCGAAGAGGTGCAGGTGGTGCTGTTCGGCCGCGAGACGCGCGAGAAGACCGGTACGCTGCGCACCGAAGTCGGCGCGCTGGAGCGGGCGCATGGCGGCACACTTTACCTCTCAGAGGTCGCCACTCTGCCGCCTCCGGCCCAGCAGGCGCTGCTGCGCACTCTGGTGGAGAGCAAGTTCAACCGCGTCGGCGGCGCGGTGGCGGTGCCCATCGACGTGCGGGTCATCTCCTCGAGCTCGCAGAATGTCGCGACCATGATCGAAGCGGGCCAGTTCCGCTCGGACCTGTTCCATCGCCTGTCGATCGTGCCGGTGCAGCTGACGCCGCTGCGGGAGCGCCGGGAGGACATTCCGCCGCTCGTCGACGTGTTCATCGAGCAGATCTGCAAGCTGCACAACCTGCGCAGCCTGTCGATCGGTCCCGATGCGGTGGCAGTGCTGCAGGCCCAGGACTGGCCCGGCAATGCCCGCCAGCTCCGCAACTCGATCGAACGTCTGCTGATCCTTGTGAAGGACCAGGCCCCGGCTGATGGGGTGATTACCGCGTCGCTGCTGCCTTCGGATATTGGCGAGGTATTGCCGACCGTGGGGGATAGCGATTCGTCGGCTCACCTGATGAGCCTGCCGTTGCGGGACGCTCGAGAAGTGTTCGAACGCCAGTATCTACTGGCGCAGATCGAGCGGTTTGGCGGAAACATCTCCAAGACCGCCGAATTCGTCGGTATGGAGCGCAGTGCTTTGCATCGCAAGATCAAGTCACTGGGGCTCTAGACTGTCATCGTTACCCTTCCGCTCGGGCGGGTAGGCACGTAAAATCTTATGTGCCATACTGGCAAATGCGAGTGGGGGACGACGCAATGGGGCAGGGATGGCGGTCCATGCCCGGGATAGCAATGTGATCGCGTCACCGCTGAGGTGGCCGTCACGACAAGAGGCCAGAGAATGCCCAGCGAGAAGACCCAGAACCTTCAGGATGCCTTCCTCAACCACGTCCGCAAGCAGAAAGTCCCAGTCACGATCTTCCTCGTGAACGGCGTGAAGCTGCAGGGCGTGATCACCTGGTTCGACAATTTCTGTCTGCTCCTCCGCCGCGATGCCCAGTCGCAGCTGGTCTACAAGCACGCCATTTCGACGATAATGCCCGGCGCGCCGATCCAGCTGTTCGACCCCGAGCACGCGACGGACGACTAAGGATCTTATGACCGACGATTTCGACGACGAAGAGCGCAAGGTTGGCCGTGACAGAACGGTTGACCAGCGTGCAGTGCCTTGGCGCGTGGGCGTTGTGGTTCCCGATGTCCGCGGCCTGCCGTCGAGCCATGCCATAGAGGCGCGGAAGGCGGAGTTCGAGGGCCTGGCCGAGGCCATCGGCGTCACGGTGGCGTTCTCCGAGATCGTGCGGGTGCGCGAGATCAAGCCCGCCACCTTCATCGGCGGCGGGCATGTCGGGGAGTTGAAGAAGCGCGTCAAGGATGAGAAGCTCGATGTGCTGCTCATCGATGCCGCGCTGCACCCGATCCAGCAGCGCAACCTCGAGAAGGAAACCGGCGCCAAGGTGCTGGACCGGACGGGGCTGATCCTCGAAATCTTCGGTGATCGCGCCGCGACGCGCGAAGGCGTGTTGCAGGTCGAGCTGGCCCATCTCAACTACCAGAAGAGCCGGCTGGTCCGCAGCTGGACGCACCTTGAACGCCAGCGCGGCTCGGGCGGCATGGGTTTCATGGGCGGCCCCGGCGAAACGCAGCTCGAAAGCGACCGCCGGCAGTTGCAGGAACGGATCAAGATCCTCGAAGAGCGCCTCGAGAAGGTGCGGCTGACGCGCAGCCAGCAGAAGGGCAAGCGCGACGCGATTGCGTTTCCGGTGGTGGCTCTTGTGGGCTATACCAATGCGGGAAAATCCAGCCTGTTCAATACGTTGACCGGAGCAGGGGTGTTTGCCAAGGACCTCCTGTTCGCGACCCTCGACACCACGGTGCGCAAGCTGGCGCTGCCGCATGGGCGCGAGGTGATGCTGTCTGACACAGTCGGTTTCGTCTCTGAGCTGCCGCACGACCTCGTGGCCGCCTTCCGCGCCACGCTCGAGGAAGTGACGGACGCCAACGTGATCCTTCATGTCCGCGACATTGCCAACGAAGACAGCGCGGCGCAGGCGGCCGATGTGCTGAAAGTGCTCGACGAGCTGGGTGTCGATCCGGACAAGACCCCGATCATCGAGGTCTGGAACAAGATCGATCTGCTGCCGGAGGTGGACGATAACGGCGTGCCGCCGCTCACCACCATGATGCCGATGGGCAAGGTGGCGGCGACCGTGCCCGTGTCGGCGCAGACGGGGCAGGGGCTGGATACGCTGCTCGCCACCATCGAGAAGGTGCTCGGTGCACAAGCGCGCACCTATCGTGTGATGGTGCCCCATGCGGCGGGCGCCGATGTCGGTTGGCTCTATGGCCATGCCGAGATCATCTCGCGCGGCGAACCGGATGAGGAGGGGCAGGTCTACGAGGTGCGCGTGGAACCCCGCCACAAGGCCGCGTTCTCGCAGCGGTTTGCTGGCCGCATCGAGGGCACTGACGCCGCCTAGCCGCGCTCGCGGGCGCGGATCTCGTTCCAATAGGCGTCGAGGCGTTTGAGGCCGGCTTCGGCCAGGGGCACGGCATCTTCCTTGGCGCGCTGCTCGACATAGCGGAAGCGGCGGGTGAACTTGGCGTTGGCGTCGCGAAGTGCGGCTTCGGGCTCGATGCCGAGCTTGCGGGCCAGGTTGGCGGCGGCAAAGAGAAGGTCGCCGAGCTCTTCCTGGATCTTTGCCTTGTCGTCGGTTTCTGCGGCAGCCTCGACCTCATCGAGTTCCTCGCGCACCTTGGCGAGGGTTTCGCGCCAGTCGGGCCAATCGAACTGGACCGATGCGGCGCGGCGGCTGAGCTTTTCGGCGCGGGCAAGGGCAGGGAGCACGTTGGGCACGTCGTCGAGCAGCGAGGTGGCGACGGCCTGCTTGCGCGCGGCCTTGGCGGCCCGCTCCATGGCCTTGACCTCGTCCCACTTGCCTTTGGCGCCGCCGGCATTGGCCGCCGCTTCTTCGCCGAATACATGAGGATGGCGGCGTATCAGCTTCTCGGTAATAGCAAAAATGACGTCACCGATGTCGAACAAGCCTTGCTCGGAAGCGATCTGGGCGTGGTACACGGGCTGCAGCAGCAGGTCGCCGAGCTCCTCGCGCAGGTCGGCATAGTCCTTGCGCTCGATGGCGTCGGCGACCTCGTAGGCTTCCTCGATCGTGTAGTTGGAGATCGAAGCAAAGTCCTGTTCGAGGTCCCATGGGCAGCCGCCATCCGGGTTGCGCAGCGCGGCCATGATTTCGAGCAGACGGGAGATGTCGCGAGACGGCTCCATGGGACGGAACTCCGAGGATTTACAGTAGCTTAGGTGAGCGTGAACTCGACCGTGTGATTGCCGAACACCGCCTTGACCCGGCCGGTGGCCGAAACCGGCACGAGACCGCAGAGCGAGCCGGTGGTGACGATGGTGCCGGCCTTCAGCGGATATGCCGGAACCTGCGACTTCGCATACTGCACGAAGGAGTTCAGCACGGTGCCGAAGCTGTGCTTGGCCGGACCGGAATGCAGCTGGACGCCGTCGAGTGTCAGATGAACGTCGTAGCCGTCAATGTCGGCGCCGTAGTCCCGTACGGCCGGATTGATGACGTAACCATAGGACGACATGTTGTCGGCGAAGCCGGCCTGGGCGCTGGCCAGCGTGCGATCGGCAAAGCGCGTGCCGCAGACTTCGATGCCGACGAAGTAATGGTCGATGGCCTCGATGATCGCGGCATCGTCGGATCGTGCCGTCTCGGCCGACAGGTCCGAACCCAGCACCAGGCCGACTTCGACCTCGAGCCCGGTGACCGTGGCGAGCGGCAGCGAGAAGTCGCCGGACTGACCAACGCGCGAAGCGAAGATCGGCGCTGCGACGCCGACGCCGTCGGCCTGTACGGCCGTCTTGATCAGCGCCGGCTTTTCGCCGAGGGCGGCGAGCACGCCAGCCTGGATGCGATAGGCGGCGTCGCGATCGATGTCGGCGAAGAGGGTGGCATCGACATTCGACTGGCCGGCGCGCTGTGCAGCGGCCAGCAGGGTGATCAGTTCAGTCTCGGTCGCCATTAGGGACGCGTCCTCCAATTCGGTTCGCATAAGATATATTATGGAACTACGTTGTGTGCGCTAACGCTGGGAAACTTGCGATTCCAGCGCCACGCGGAACTCCTTTCCAGCCTCTATGGCATATCGGCGGGGCCTTGGCCTATCGCTACGTTTGTGCCGGCCAACGCCCGTGGCATTGTCGGGCGCACCAGGAACGCCTCGGCCAATGCACGCAGACCAGCTTCACATCAACGCCGCTCTCGCTGCCGCACTGATCGACGCGCAGTTTCCGGACTACCGTGGGCTACCGGTCGTGCGGCTGGACGGCGCTGGAACCGTGAATGCGATTTTTCGGGTTGGCGAGCATGTGACGGCGCGGTTTCCGCTGCAGCCACGCGAACCGCTCAAGGCGGAGGATGCGTTGCGGCGGGAGGCAGCGAGCATGGACGAGCTCGCCGACAACGTACCGGTGCCTGCACCGCGGTCGCGTGGCATTGGATCGCCCGGGCTCGGTTATCCGATGCCGTGGAGTTTGCAGAGCTGGGTCGTCGGCGATGTGGCGACGACGGACGGGCTGGCGGCGTCGAGCGCCTTGGCGGAGGACGTCGTCGAGCTGATCGCCGCATTGCGCGCCGTGGATCGGCGTGGCCGGAGTTTTGACGGAGTCGGCCGTGGCGGCGAACTCAAGACGCATGACGGCTGGATGGCAACGTGCTTCAAGTACAGCGAGGGCCTGCTCGACGTGCCACGCTTGCAGCGGCTGTGGGCGCGGCTGCGCGAGCTGCCGCCCAAGTCTGGCGATGTGATGAGCCACCGTGATCTCATTCCGGCCAACCTGCTGGTCCGTGACGACAGGCTTGTGGGGGTGCTCGATACCGGCGGCTTCGGCCCGGCCGATCCGTCGCTCGACCTCGTGGCGGCGTGGCATCTGTTCGATGATGCCCGCCGGGCGCTGATCCGGCAGCGGCTGGGTTCAGGGCAGGTCGAGTGGCTGCGTGGCGCGGCCTGGGCCTTCGTGCAGGCCATGGGCCTGCCGTGGTACTACCGGATCACCAACCCGGCCATGGCGGCCCTCGGCCTCAGTACGCTTGCCCGCCTTCTGGCCGACCCGGAAGTCTCCGCCCTGCCCTGAGTCGTTCCTCTTCCATCCGCGCCTTTGTCGTGAAACTGTCTCGGTAGCGATTGACGCGGTTGCGTGCTCCGCGCAATTTGTCGACAAGGTGCATGCTAGAATGCATCTGAAACGGGTCTGACCGAACCTCCGGGGCCGGAGGGCGGACTAAAACGGCGCCGGCGAGGGACTGGCCGGTGCGACTGGGAGAGAACAAGACATGCAGAATCTGCTGAAGACAGCCGCGGGCCTGGCATTGGCCTTCGCATTCGGGGCCCCCGCGATGGCGCAGGACACCCTGACCATCGGTATCATGGTGCCCACCACCGGCTCCGAGGCCACCTATGGCCAGGACATGGTGAACGCGGCGAACCTCGCCATTTCCGAGATCAACGCCGCGGGCGGCGTACTCGGCAAGCAGCTCGCTTCGACCGTTGGCGATGACGCCTGTGACGCCCAGCAGGCAGTGAACGCCGCCTCCAAGCTCGCTTCGTCCGGCGTGGTCGGCATCGTTGGCGGCTACTGCTCGGGCGCCACGCTGCCGACGCTGAAGATCTATGGCGATGCCAAGCTGCCCATGGTGATCCCGGCGGCCAACTCGACCCAACTGATCCCGGCGAACCCCGGCAACGTGTTCATGATCAACTCGACGGGCAACGACCAGGTCGCCAAGGCCATCGAGTATTTCGACGCGCACGACATCAAGTCGCTGGCCATCGTCAACCAGGGCGACGCCTATTCGCAGGACCTGGCCGACCTGACCAAGAAGAACTGGGAAGCTGCCGGCAAGACGGTGACCTCGTTCGAGACCACCAATAAGGGCGAGCAGGACTACTCGTCGGTCGTCACCAACATCAAGGCCGGCAACCCGGACGCCGTGTTCTGGACCGCCTACTACGCCGATGGCGGCCTGCTGATCCGCCAGCTGCGCGAGCAGGGCTACCAGGGCCTGATCGCCGTGGGTGACGGCTCGAACTCGCCGGAACTGTTCAAGATCGCCGGCTCGGCCGCCGAGGGCGTGATCGGCTTCTCGAACCCGACCGCCGACTTCCTGCCGGAGGCCAAGACCTTCGCCGAGAACTACCAGAAGGCCTATGGCAACGCGCCGGGCCCCTACTCCACCCTGACCTACGACGCCACCAAGCTGCTCGCCTGGGCCATTGCCACTGCCGGTACCACCGACTTCGACAAGGTGGTCGAGACGCTGCAGGGCGCCAACTTCACCGACACCATTTCCGGCCCGATCTCGTTCACGCCGGAAAAGACGCTCGCCCGCTCCAACTTCGTGGTGCTGCAGGGCAAGGGCGGCGCCTGGACGCTGGCGCAGTAATCGGTTGAACCCGGCCGGCGCCCTTCGCTGGGCGCCGGTTCTTCAGGACTACGGGGGCGTTATTGGGCGCATTCGACATCTTCACCCAACAGCTCGTGAACGGCATCGTGCTGGGCTCGTTCTATGCGCTGGTCGCGCTGGGCTACACCATGGTGTTCGGCGTGGTGAAGCTCCTCAACTTCGCCCATGGCGACCTCTACATGGTCGGCGGTTTCGCCGGCTTCCTGATCCTCAGTTTCCTCGCGCCGTTCCTCGGACCCGGCTGGCTGGGCGTCGCCGTTTCGATGGTGTTCGCCATGATCGCCGTGGGCATAATCGGCGTGGTCATCGAGCGCGTCGCCTACGCGCCCATGCTGTCGGCGCCGCGGCTCTCGATCCTCATCACGGCGCTCGCCGTGTCGCTGGTGCTGCAGAACGGCATGCTGACCATCACGCGAGGCCAGTACGTGACCTTCGGCGCCGATCTCGGCTTCGGCGGCATCAACCTCGGCAACCTCTACATCAACTACAAGCAGATCGTGCTGGTGGGCGTGTCCATCGTGCTGATGGCCGGGCTCGAGCTCTTCGTGTCGCGCACCCAGTATGGCCGCGCCATGCGCGCCGTATCGGTTGACAAGGACATGAGCCGGCTCATGGGCATCAATGTCAGCCGGGTGATCGCCGGTACCTTCTTCCTCGGCTCGGCGCTCGCGGCCGCGGCCGGCACCATGGCGGGCGCCTATTACGGTTCGCTCTGGTATTTCATGGGCTTTCTCATCGGCCTCAAGGCTTTCACGGCCGCGGTGATCGGCGGCATCGGCTCGATCCCCGGCGCCATGCTGGGTGGGCTGATCCTGGGCCTGCTGGAGAGCTTCGGCACCCAGTTGCCGGGCGTGGGCAGCGAGTGGAAGGACGTCTTCAGTTTCTCCGTGCTGATCCTGGTTCTGGTGTTCAAGCCGACCGGACTACTCGGCAAGCCTGAGCAGGAGCGGATGTGATGGCGGAACTCCCAACCCGACCGAGTGCCTGGGGAGGCCTCTCCACCATTCTCGATACCCCGGCGAAGCGCGGTATCGCCATTGTGGTGATCCTGGTCGCGATGGTGGTGGCGCCGCTGGTCCTGGGCCAGTACGCGACCGTGATCCTCACCAACGCGCTGCTCTATGTCGTGCTGGCGCTGGGGCTCAACATCGTCGTCGGCTATGCCGGCCTGCTCGACCTCGGCTTCGCTGCGTTCTTCGCGGTGGGCGCTTATACGGTAGGCATCGCGACGCTGCATTACGGGCTCAACTTCTGGCTCGCCCTGCCGCTCGCGGTGTTCTTCGCCATGATCGCGGGTGTCATAATCGGCACCCCTACCCTGCGGCTGCGCTCGGACTATCTCGCGATCGTGACGCTGGGTTTCGGCGAGATCGTGCGCATCGCGGCGCGCAACCTGCGCGAGACCGGCGGTGCCACGGGCCTCTCCGGTATCGAGTCACCGTGGCTGTTCGGCTGGCACATCCGCACGCCGCTCGATTTCTACTACGTGTTCTGCGTACTCGCGATCATCGCCGTGCTGGTATCAGTGCGGCTCGCCAACTCGCGGCTCGGACGCGCCTGGCTCTATGTCCGGCATGACGAGGACGCCGCCGAGGCGATGGGCATCGACCGGGTGAGAGTGAAGCTCGCGGCCTATGTCGTTGGCGCGGTCTATGGCGCGATCGGCGGCGCCTTCTTTGCCGCCAACCTGGGCGCCATCTCGCCCAACAGCTTCTCCTTCCAGCAATCGGTGCTGATCCTGATGGCGGTGATCCTGGGCGGCATGGGCAAGATTCCCGGCGTGATCCTCGGCGCCTTCATCGTCATCCTCGCGCCCGAACTGCTGCGCGATTTCGGTGACCTGAGGCTTTTCATCTTTGCCGTGGGCCTGCTGCTCATCATGCTGTTCCGGCCCTCGGGCATCTGGCCGGTGCGAGGCAAGCGATGAGCCTCCTGTCACTCAAGGGCGTCAGCCTGAGCTTCGCGGGGTCGCGCGTGCTCGATGGCGTAAACTTCGACGTGCCGCCCAACCAGATCGTCAGCCTGATCGGCCCGAACGGTGCGGGCAAGACCTCGCTCTTCAACTGCATCACCGGCTTCTACAAGCCGCAGCAGGGCTCGATCAGTCTCGACGGCGTCGAGACGCTGAGGCTGAAGCCGCACCAGGTGACGCAGCTTGGCATCGCCCGCACGTTCCAGAACGTGCGCCTGTTCCGTCAGATGAGCGTGCTCGAGAACGTCATGTCCGGGATGCATTGCCGGACGTCGGCGGGCATCATCGACGCCATCCTGCGGCTGCCGAGCCAGCGGCGCGAGGAGGCAGAGATCAAGGACTTCGCCGAGGGGTGCCTCACCTTCGTCGGCATTACCGAGGGGTGGGATCGCGATGCGACCACCCTGCCCTATGGCTGGCAGCGCCGCGTCGAGATTGCCCGGGCGCTCGCCACCAAGCCGCGCCTGCTGCTGCTCGACGAGCCCGCCGCCGGCCTCACCTCGGGCGAGAAGCAGGAACTGATCGAGCTGATCCGCCGCATCCGCACTGAAAGGGATATTTCCGTACTGTTGATCGAACATGACATCGAGCTGGTGATGAGCCTGTCCGAGCGCGTCAGCGTGCTCGACCACGGCGTGATGATCGCCGAAGGCACGCCGAAGGAAGTGCAGGCCAATCCGCGGGTGATCGAGGCCTATCTCGGCGTGGAGGAGGACAGCCTTGGCCTCTGACACCGTACTCGAACTGGAAGGCCTTACAGCCGCCTATGGCCGCATCGAGGCGCTGAAGGGCATCGACCTCAAGGTCGGCCGCGGCCAGATCGTGACGCTGCTGGGCGCCAATGGCGCGGGCAAGACGACGACGCTCAAGGTGATCTCGGGGCTGGTGCGGGCGCAGGCCGGCAAGGTGCGATTCGAGGGCCAGGACATCACCCGCATGGACGCGCACATGATCGCGCGGGCCGGGCTGGTGCATGTGCCCGAAGGGCGCCACGTCCTCAAGGGCCTGAGCGTGCGGGAAAACCTCGAACTCGGGGCCTTCACCGTGCCAAGCGTGGCGGTGCGCAAGCAGCGGCTCGAAGAGGTGTTCGAGCAGTTCCCCATCCTGAGGAAGCGCGCGAACTCCGATGGCTCGCTGCTCTCGGGCGGCGAGCAGCAGATGCTGGCGATCGGCCGGGCGCTGATGCACGGCCCGAAGATCTTGCTGCTCGACGAGCCGTCCATGGGGCTTGCGCCCAAGTTGGTGCTCGAAACCATGCTGATTGTGAAGCGGCTCAACGAGGCCGGCACGACCATACTGCTGGTCGAGCAGAATGCGCGCCTCGCCCTGAAGCTGGCCCATTTCGGCTATGTGCTGGAAAACGGAGTGATCCGCCTCTCCGGCCCGGCCGCGGAGCTGCGCTCCAACCCTGCCATTGTCCAGGCCTATCTCGGCCACTGAGTTCTCATGACTACGAAATCGCCTATCGACATTGCGGTCATCGGCGCCGGCATCATCGGCGTCGCCTCGGCCTACACGCTAACCGAGGCCGGGCGCAGGGTGCTGCTGATCGACCGCAAGGGCGTGGCCGAGGAGACGAGCCGCGGCAATGCCGGCGCTTTCGCCTTCTCCGACATCATGCCGCTCGCTACCAAGGACGTGCTCAAGAAGTTGCCGCGCTGGCTGAGCGACCCGCTGGGGCCCTTCACGGTGCGACCCGAATACCTGCCGCAGCTTACGCCTTGGCTGATGCGCTTCTGGCGCGCCGGTTGGCCGGACAAGGTGGCGGCAAGCATCAAGGCGCAGGCCGAGATGATGCGGCTGGCGCGGCGCGAGACGGAGTCGCTGGTCGCTTCGGCTGGGCTGCAGCATCTGGTGCGGTCGGACGGCGTGCTCGAGATCTACGAAAGCGAGGCCGAAATCCGTGGCGCGCAGCACGAGCTTACCGCCAAGACTGCCGAAGGGATCGAGCACCGGCTGGTGCGCGGGGCCGAGCTAGCCGAGTTGCAGCCGGGGCTGGCGCCTTCGATCATTGCCGCGACGTTCATCCCCAAGTGGCAGACCGTCGCCGACCCTTACGACTACACGACCGCCGTGGCGCAGGCAGCGATGGCGCGGGGCGCGCAGTTCCGCAAGGGCGAGGTGCTCAAGCTGGAGCCGAAGGAAGCGGGTGTGGTGATCCACTTCACCGACGGCTCGGCGCTGACCGCCGAGCATGTCGTGGTTGCGGGTGGCGCCTGGTCGCGGGCGCTGACGGCGCCGCTGGGGGACCTGATCCCGCTGGAGACCGAGCGCGGCTACAACACCACCCTGCCCGCCGGTGCCTTCAACCTGCGGCGCCAGCTGGTGTTCGGCGGGCACGGTTTCGTGGTGACGCCGCTGTCGCACGGCGTGCGCGTCGGCGGTGCAGTGGAACTGGGTGGACTGAAGCTGCCGCCCAACTTCAAGCGCGCGGACGCCATGCTGACCAAGGCCGCGCGGCTGATGCCAGGGCTCAAGACAACGGGCGGCACGCAGTGGATGGGCTTCCGACCCTCGCTACCCGACAGCCTGCCCGCCATCGGGCGCTCGCGGCCCTCTCCGCGCATCATATACGCCTTCGGGCACGGCCATCTCGGCCTCACCCAGTCGGCAGCCGCCGGTCGTCTTGTGACGGATCTCGTCACCGGGGCCACGCCGTCGCTCGACCTTACTCCCTTCTCTCCCCAGCGGTTCTGACCATGGCACGACACACCTTCTCCTGCATCGACGGGCACACTTGCGGCAATCCGGTGCGGCTGGTCTCGGGCGGCGGCCCCATCCTCAAGGGCAGCACGATGATGGAGCGGCGCGCCGACTTCCTCGCCAACCATGACTGGATCCGCAAGGGCCTGATGTTCGAGCCGCGCGGGCACGACGTGATGAGCGGCTCGATCCTCTACCCACCGACGCGTGAGGACTGCGATATCGGCATCCTGTTCATCGAGACCTCGGGCTGCCTCTACATGTGCGGCCACGGCACCATCGGCACCGTCACCATGGCCATCGAGAACGGCCTGATGACGCCGAAGACGCCGGGCATCGTCAATCTCGACGTCCCGGCCGGCAAGGTGGTGGCGGAGTACACCATGGATGGCGAGTACGTGGACCGGGTGCGGCTCACCAACGTGCCGAGCTTCCTCCACTCGACCGACCTCGAGATCGATGCGCCGGGCCTCGGCAAGCTCAGGGTCGACGTCGCCTATGGTGGCAACTTCTATTGCATCGTCGATCCGCAGGAGAATTTCACCGACATCGCTGACTACACCGTGGGCGACCTGCTGCGCTGGAGCCCTGCCCTGCGCACGGCCATGAACGAGCGCTACGAGTTCGTGCATCCGGAGAACGAGAACATCCGCGGCTGCACCCACATCTTGTGGACCGGCAAGCCGACCAGGCCGGAAAACACCGCGCGCAATGCCGTGTTCTACGGCGACAAGGCCATCGACCGTTCGCCCTGCGGCACCGGCACCTCGGCGCGCATGGCGCAGTGGTATGGCCGCGGCAAGCTGAAGGTTGGCGACGCCTTCAACCATGAGTCGATCATCGGCTCGGTGTTCAACGGCCGGGTCGAGCGCGCCGTGAAGGTGGGCAATTTCGATGGCATCGTGCCGTCCATTGCCGGCTGGGCACGGCAGACGGGCATCAACACCATCTTCATCGACGACCGCGATCCGTTCGCGCACGGTTTCTCGCTGGTCTGACACACCCGGAGGGCTCCATGAAAATCACCGCGATCAAGGCCTGGCAGGTCGACCTCCCGCTCCGCGAGGGGCGCTACAACTGGTCCGGTGGCAATTTCGTGGAGGTGTTTGATTCCACCGTTGTGGCCGTTGAGACCGACGAGGGCATTACCGGTTATGCCGAATGCTGCCCGCTGGGCTCGGCCTATCTGCCCTCCTACGCCAAAGGCGTGCGCGCCGGCATCGCGGAGTTCGGGCCGAAACTGATCGGCATGGACCCGACCGATCTCGGGCCGCTTAACCGGCGAATGGATGCCGTGCTGCGTGGCCATCCCTACGCAAAGGCGCCGATAGACATCGCTTGCTGGGACATTCTGGGCAAGGTGACGGGCCAGCCGGTCTACAAGCTGCTGGGCGGCGCCGAGCAGGATCATGTCAAGCTCTATCGCGCCATCAGCCAGGAGGACTCGGCCGTGATGGCCGAAAAGATCGCCGGCTACCGCGCCGAGGGCTACACGAAGTTCCAGCTCAAGGTGGGCGGCGATCCTGGCGACGACATTGCCCGTATCCACGCCTGCCGGGAAATCCTGCAGCCGACGGACACTCTCGTCGCCGACGCCAATACCGGCTGGACCATGGCCGACGCGGCGCGGGTTGTGGGTGCTGTCAGCGATCTGGACGTCTATATCGAACAGCCCTGCATGACCTATGAGGAGAGCGTTTCGATCCGCCGCCGCACCTCACTGCCCTTTGTGCTCGACGAGAATATCGGCTCGGTCAACGACCTGACGCGCGGCCTGGCCGATGACGCCTTCGACGTCATCAACCTCAAGATTTCCAAGGTCGGCGGGCTGACCAAGGCCAAGCTGATGCGCGACCTGTGCGTAGCGCACGGCATCCCCATGACCATCGAGGACACCTGGGGCGGCGATATCGTGACGGCGACGATCGCCCACCTCGCCCGCTCCACGCCGGAACGCTTCTGCTTTACGGCGACGGACTTCAATTCCTACGGCACGGTCGACATCGCCGAGGGCGCGCCCAAGCGCGTAAACGGCACGATGACGGCGCCGGATAGGCCCGGCCTCGGCATCACGCCGCTATGGGACGTTCTGGGCCAGACGGAACTGGTGATTTCATGAGGACGACCAAGGCCATCCAGATCGTCGGCTGCCACGCAGAGGGCGAGGTTGGCGACGTGATCGTGGGAGGCGTGGCGCCGCCGCCCGGCGAGACCCTGTGGGAGCAGTCGCGCTTCATCGCGCGTGACCAGGGCCTCCGTAACTTCGTGCTGAACGAGCCGCGCGGCGGCGTGTTCCGGCACGTCAACCTGCTGGTGCCGCCGAAAAATCCGAAGGCGGATATGGGCTTCATCATCATGGAGCCCGAGGATACACCGCCCATGTCGGGGTCGAACTCTATCTGCGTGGCGACAGTGCTGCTCGATACCGGCATCGTCCCCATGACCGAGCCCGAGACGCGGCTGGTGCTCGAGGCGCCGGGCGGGCTGGTGGAGGTCGTGGCGCGCTGTGAAGGCGGCAAGGCGAAGTCGATCACCGTCACCAACGTGCCGAGCTTCGCCCATCGGCTGGACGCGACGCTCGAGGTGGAAGGCGTCGGCAGGCTGACGGTGGACACCGCCTATGGCGGCGACAGCTTCGTGATCGTCGATGCGCATGCGCTCGGCTTCAAGGTGGCGCCAGACGAGGCGCGCGACCTGGCGGAGACGGGTATCCGCATCACCCGGGCGGCCAATGAGCAACTGGGCTTCTCGCACCCCACCAACCCGGACTGGACGCACTACTCGTTCTGCCAGATCGCGGCGCCAGTGGAGCGCCGCGCCGATGGCGCACTGACGGCGGCCAACGCCGTGGCAATCCAGCCCGGCAAGATCGACCGCTCCCCCACCGGCACGGGCGCCTCGGCGCGCATGGCGGTGCTGCGGGCCAGGGGCCAGATGGCGGTAGGCGACAGGTATGTGGCGCGCTCCATCATCGGCTCGGAGTTCATCGGGCGGATCGCGGCCGACACGACGCTGGCGGAGAAGCCGGCAATCATCCCGACCATCACCGGGCGCGCCTGGGTCACCGGAACGCGGACGGAGATGCTGGACCCAGAGGATCCGTGGCCGGCGGGGTATCGCCTGTCCGACACCTGGCCGCGCATCGGATGAGCGTGCGGATCGGCTTCGACGAGCTGGCGGATCTGATCGCCCGGGCATTTGAACGGCACGGCTGCTCGCCTGAAGTGGCGGGCATCATCGCGCGCAACATGGCGACCGCCGAGCAGGACGGAGCCAAGAGCCACGGCGTGTTCCGTATCCCGGCCTACCTCAGTTCGCTGGATGCGGGG
>Ga0207868_1000330_pt1 | contig 55886 bp, 52 predicted proteins | sample Passage237B_FD_187370 | JGI IMG/M metagenome (GOLD analysis project Ga0207868, IMG submission 187370) | Cellulose adapted compost microbial communities from Newby Island Compost Facility, Milpitas, CA, USA - Passage2 37B (SPAdes) (version 3) ... | reverse complement strand
GCGGCGGCCGGCCCGTCCTGCGTCGGGGGGACGCCCGGCACGTGCCGCTCACCCGCGTCCGGCACCCGCAGGCGCGGCAGCAGCAGGTGCACGAGCGGGCCGACGAGCAGCGCGTAGGCGATCGTCGCGAGCCCGAACCGCCCGCCGAGCAGCGCGCCGGTGACGACGACCGACGCCTCGATCCCCGTGCGGACGGCGGCGACGGGCCACCCGGTGCGCGCGACGAGGCCGGTCATGAGGCCGTCCCGGGGACCGGGGCCGAGGCCGGCGCCGACGTAGAGCGCGGTGGCGAGGCCGTTGAGCGCGATCCCGGCGAGCGCGACGAGCACGCGCACCGCGACGTGCAGGTCGCCGACGCCGTCGAGCAGGGTCAGGAACGGGTCGACGAGGACGCCGATGACGAGCACGTTGGCGACGGTGCCGACGCCGGGTCGCTGCCGCAGCGGGATCCAGCAGGCCAGCACGAGCGCGCTGACCGCGATCGTGATGGTGCCGAAGCTGGCGCCCGTGCGCCGTGCGACGCCCTGGCTGAGCACGTCCCACGGCATGTTGCCGAGCCGCGCGTCGACGAGCATCGCGATGGACAGCGCGTAGAGCACGAGTCCGAGCGCGAGGCGCACGAGGCGGGTGCCGGCGGGGGCGGGGATCACGCGTCCATCCTCGAGCGTGCGGGCGCGCTGCGCGCGACCTCGAGCGCCGTGCCGCTCGCCCAGTCCTGCCCCGCGCCGTCGCGCACGACGCGGCAGCGGCCACGTCCGTCGGTCCCGATCACGACGACGAGCGCCGCCACGAGGGCGGCGAGGAGCGCCCCTGCGATGACCACTGTTCCCATGCGCACCACGGTGGCGACACAGTGGCCCTTGACTCCATAGCCACTTCTGGGAGAGTGGCTTCATGTCCGCGTCCGCTTTCAGCGACCGCCGCGTCACGGGGCGCCACCTCGCCGCCACGCTCGGCTCGTGGTCCCGGCCGGGAGCGGCGTACACCGCCCTCGCGGACGCGTTGCGGCAGGCCGTGCTGTCCGGCGCGCTCCCCCTGCGCACCCGACTGCCCTCCGAGCGCGAGCTCGCGGACGCGCTCGGCGTCTCGCGCACCACCACCACCGCCGCGTACGACGCCCTGCGCGACGAGGGCTACCTCGTCTCGCGCCGCGGGTCGGGGACCGTCACGACACTCCCCGAGCGCCTGCCCGCGCCGACGCTCGCGCGCTCGCCGCACGACGACGAGGCCGTGGTGGACCTCACCACCGCCGCGCCGCACGCGCCCGAGGGCCTGCACGACGCCGTGCGCGACGCGCTCGACCTTCTCCCCCGCTACCTGCCCACCACCGGCTACTCCCCCGCCGGCCTGCCCGAGCTGCGCGAGGCCGTCGCGGCGCGCTACACCGAGCGCGGCACCCCGACCACACCCGACCAGGTGCTCGTCACGACCGGCGGCCAGGAGGCGATCCACCTGCTCGTCACCGCGCACGCCGGCCCGGGCGACCGCGTCGTCATCGAGCACCCCACCTACCCGCACGCGCTCGACGCGGTGCGCGCCGCCTCGGCCCGCCCCGTCGCCGTGCCGTCCGGGCCGGACGGCCTCGACCTCGACCTGCTCGCCTCGACCGTCCGGCAGGCCTCCCCGCGGCTCGCCTACCTCATCCCCGACCACCGCAACCCCACGGGCACGTCGCTCACAGCCGACGAGCGCACCCGCGTGCGCGACCTCGCGCAGCGCACCCGCACGCTCGTCGTCGGCGACGAGGCGCTCACCGACCTCACGCTCGAGGGGCCCGAGCCCGACTCGTTCGCGGGCGACGGCACGCAGCCGAACGTCGCGGTCCTCGGCTCGGCCTCGAAGTCGTTCTGGGGCGGCCTGCGGATCGGCTGGGTGCGCGCGCACCGCGACCTCGTCGGGCGGCTCACGGCGCAGCGCGCGCACGTCGACATCGGGTCGTCGGTGCTCGACCAGCTCGTCGTCGCGCGCCTGCTCGCGCACCGCGAGACGGTCCTCGCCGACCGCCGCGCACGGCTGCGCGAGCAGCGCGACCTGCTCCTGGCGCTGCTCGCCGACCGGCTCCCCACCTGGACGGCGGGCGTCCCCGTCGGCGGGCTCGCGCTCTGGGTCGACCTGGGCGCACCCGTGTCGTCGGCGCTCGCGGCGCTCGCGCCGCGCCACGGCGTGCGCGTCGCGCCGGGCCCGGTGTTCGGGGTCGAGCCCGGGCTGGAGCGCCACCTGCGCGTGCCGTTCACCGAGCCGCCCGAGCGCCTCGCGCGGGCGGTCGACGGCCTCGCGGCCGCGTGGGCCGAGCTGCGGGTCGACGACCGCGCGGGCTCGTCCGCCTCGCTCGTCGTCGTGTAGCCCGCGGCCGAGGGCCGATCAGCCGCGCGGGATCTCGACCGTCGGACCGACCGGGCGGCCCTCGTGCCGCAGCGCCGCGGCGACCACGCCCTGCGCGGCGAGCGTCCGCCAGTGCTCGCCCAGCCACTGCTCGGCGTCGTACCGGTTGGCGAACACCGGGCTCACCGGTCGGTCCAGCGGCCCCTCGGGCCCGTGCAGGACCCACTCCCACTGCGGGCGCAGCGCCATCACGCCGCCTCCGCCCGACGCGCGTCGGCGGCCAGCGCCCGGCCGATCCGCGACGCCCACGCGGGCCCCTCGTAGATGAAGCCGGTGTACCCCTGCACGAGCGTCGCGCCCACCGCGAGGTACTCGAGCGCGTCCGCGGGCGTCGTCACGCCGCCCACGCCCACGACCACCGCGTCCGGGCCGAGGCGCGTACGCAGCCGCGCCACGACGTCCAGGCCGCGCTCGAGGACCGGGGGCCCGGACAGCCCGCCGGGGCCGAGGTCGTGCCCGATCGTCGTGTTGACCGCGACGACCCCGTCCAGGCCGAGCTCGGCGGCGAGGTCGGCGACCGCGTCCACGTCCTCGTCGGACAGGTCGGGCGCGATCTTGACCAGCAGCGGCACGGGCGCCACGCCCGCGCTCGCCGTCGCCTCGTCCGCGGCCACCCGGACCGCCTCGAGAATCGGGCGCAGCGCTTCGACGGACTGCAGGTCGCGCAGCCCGGGGGTGTTCGGCGAGGAGACGTTCACGACGAGGTAGTCGGCATACGGCGCGAGCCGCGACGCGCTCGTCGCGTAGTCCGCGGCAGCCTCCTCGGCGGGCGTCACCTTCGTCTTGCCGATGTTCACCCCGACGACGAGCGAGCGGCCGTGCTCGGTCGCGCGCAGCCGCGCGAGCCGGCGCGCGACGACCGCCGAGCCGTCGTTGTTGAAGCCCATCCGGTTGCGCAGCGCCCGGCGGTCCAGCACGCGCCACAGGCGGGGCTTGTCGTTGCCCGGCTGACCCTGCGCGGTGACCGTGCCGACCTCGACGAACGAGAACCCGAGCATCGCCAGGCCCTCGACGGCGCGGGCGTTCTTGTCGAACCCGGCCGCCAGGCCGAACCGGCCGGGCAGCTCGCGGCCCCACACGCGCACCGCACCGGTGCGCGGCACCGCGAACAACGGGGCGACGAGGCGGCGCAGCAGGGGCGCGCGGCCGACGAAACCGATCAGGCCGAACGCGACCTCGTGCGCGCGCTCGGGGTCCATGCGACGGAACACCAGGTCGAACAGCAGGCGGTACACGCGCTCACCCTACGGTCGGCGCGGGCTCGTCGTCCGGGCCGTCCGTACCGGCGTCCGCGCCGGGTGCGTCGCGGCCGGTGCGGCGCAGCCACCACAGCCCGAGGAACGGCAGCACGAGCGGCACGTAGCCGTACCCCGACCCGAACCGCGACCACACGGTCTCGTCCGGGAAGTCCCCCACGTCGACGAGCGAGAGAGTCCCGACGGTGAGCACGCCGACCAGCTCGAAGCCGACCGTGACCCACGCGGTGCGCCGGGCGTCGCGCGCGAGCGCGACGGTCGCGACCACGTACACCAGGCCCGCCACGAGGGAGAGCACGTACGCGAGCGGCGCCTCGTCGAGCTTGGTGCCGACCTGGTAGAGGCCGCGCGCGGTGGCGGCGAGCGCCAGCACGCCGTACACGGCGACGAGCAGGCGCCCCGCGCCGGTGCCGGTGCGGTTGCCGGTGCCGGGGGTCGCCGGGTCCTGGCCCGGTGCGGACGTCGCGTCGGTCACACCGCACCCCAGATCTGCAGGAGCCGCAGCTCCAGGAACGCGACGGTGAACGTCGCCACCAGCAGCACCACCGAGCTCCAGCGGGTGCGCTCGGCGAACGCCCACGCGGCCGCGAGCGGCAGCACGACGAGCTGCGTCACGACGTACCCCCACAGCAGGACGCCGTCGACCTCGTGGCCGCGGGCCTGCAGCACCGCCAGGACCAGGGCCTGCAGGAGCAGCACGCCCTCGACCACCGCCCCGCCCCAGAGCTGGCGCAGCACCACCGCCCGGTCGCGGACGACGAACCACAGGGCCCACCCGGCGAGGGCGGCGCACAGGACGGCGACGAGCACCGCGAGGACGAGGATCACGGCTGCACAACCTACCCCGCGGCCGCACCACGCGCCGGAGCCGCACGAGACCGCACCGACCCGCACGGACCCGCACGACGCGCGCGGGACCTCGTCCCCGGGCCGCCCGCCGCCGCGCGGTTACCATCGTCGGGTGATCTCGCTGACCTCCAAGAACCCCGCCCAGCTCGCCGTCGACGCCGTGGTCGTGGCCGTCCGCCCGCGCGGCAACGCGGTCGACGCGGTCGACGCCGCGTGGCTGCCCAAGGAGCTCGCGCAGCTCCTGGCGCGCGACGCCGGGCGGCTCGGGATCACCGGCGCGGTCGACGAGGTGCGCCGCATCCCCGGCACCGGCCTCAAGGCCGCGACGCTCGTCGTGACCGGCGTGGGCGACACCGAGCTCGACGGCACGGCGAAGGGCCGCGAGGCGCTGCGTCGCGCCGCCGGCGCCGCGACGCGCGAGCTCGCCGGGCTGGAGTCCGTGGCCGTCGCCCTGCCCACGCCCGACGCCGCGGCGGTCGGCGCGGTCGCCGAGGGCGCGCTGCTCGGCGCGTACGCGTTCAGCCGCTACCACGCGCTGCACGACGCGCCCGTCGCGCGCGTCGAGGTCGTCACCGACCGGAACCGCGACAAGGCCGCGCAGGAGGCCGTCGCACGCGCCGAGGTCGTCGCCGCGGCCGTGCACGCCACGCGTGACCTCGTGAACACCGCGCCGAACGACCTGTACCCGGCGGTGTTCGCCGACGAGGCGAAGGCGGCGGTCAAGGGCGTCAAGGGCGTCAAGGTCACCGTGCTCGACGAGAAGGCCCTCGCGGCCGGCGGCTACGGCGGTCTCATCGGCGTCGGCCAGGGCTCGGCCCGTCCCCCGCGCCTCGTGCGCGTCGCGTACTCGCCGTCGAAGCCGCGCGCGACCGTCGCGCTCGTCGGCAAGGGCATCACGTTCGACTCGGGCGGCATCTCGATCAAGCCCGCCGCGGGCATGGAGGCCATGAAGTCCGACATGGCCGGCGCGGCCGCGGTCCTCCAGACCGTCGTCGCCGCCGCCCGGCTCGGCCTGCCCGTCGCCGTCACCGGCTGGCTGTGCCTCGCGGAGAACATGCCCTCGGGCGCCGCGCAGCGCCCCTCCGACGTCATCACGATCCGCGGCGGCACGACCGTCGAGGTCCTCAACACCGACGCCGAGGGCCGGCTCGTCATGGCCGACGGCCTCGTCGCGGCGCTCGAGGAGAAGCCGGACGTCGTGCTCGACATCGCCACCCTCACCGGCGCGCAGGTCGTCGCGCTCGGCCACCGCGTGTCGGCCGTCATGGGCACCGACGACGCGCGCGACCGCGTGGTCGCGGCCGCCCAGGAGTCCGGCGAGCTGTTCTGGCCGATGCCGCTGCCCGAGGAGCTGCGCGCGGGCCTGAAGTCGAAGATCGCGGACATCGCGAACATCGGCGAGCGCTGGGGCGGGATGCTCTCGGCCGGCGTGTTCCTGCGCGAGTTCGTCGGCGACGCGCCGTGGGCGCACCTCGACATCGCCGGCCCGGCGTTCAACGAGAAGTCCGCGCACGACTACACACCCGTCGGCGGCACCGGTGTCGGCGTGCGGACGCTGCTCCAGCTCGTCGAGTCCTACGCCTGATCCGGCCCGCCGGGTCGCACCACGCCGTTACCCTCGCCGCATGGGTCTGTTCCGTCGTCGGTCCCGCCGAACACAGGAGGCCGCCGAGCCCGAAGCCCCCGCCTCCGCCAAGGAGGCGCGGGAGGCCACGCTCGCGTACCTGCGCGAGTTCGTCGCGTCGCGTGTCGGCGTCGAGGCCTACGTCGAGCCGCAGACGAACGTCACGCCCACGACCGTGATGCTCGTGGCGACCGACGGCGAGTGGACCCGGCGGCGCGTCCCGGACGCGAAGGCGGCCGCGCAGCTCGCGCAGACGCTCGGCATCCCGGTCTACGACGTGCAGCGCACGGGCTACCCGCAGCGCGTGCGGGACTGGAACGCGCGCCAGCGCATCGCCCGGCGGCGCGCGTCGTCCTGACCGGCGCGTCCGCCCGTCCGGGGACGGCGTCGGCCAGTGGTGGGATGACTGTTCGCAGCATCACACCCGACGCCGGTCGGCTACGGTCGATCCGTCGCAGCGGTGATGACAAGATGGTCGCCGACTCGACAGACCCACACCTGCGTGCGCGGCCTGCCATCCTGTCGTTTCCGATCTGAGGAGTCTGCACCGTGGCCGAGACCACCGGCACCGCCTTCGACATCGTCGTCCTGGGAGCGGGAAGCGGTGGCTACGCGGCCGCCCTGCGCGCGGCCCAGCTCGGCAAGAACGTCGCCCTCGTCGAGGCCGACAAGGTCGGCGGCACCTGCCTCCACAAGGGCTGCATCCCGACGAAGGCGCTCCTGCACGCCGCCGAGCTCGCCGACAACGCGCGCGAGGGTGCGCACTTCGGCGTGCACACCACGCTCGACCACGTCGACATGGCCGGCGTGAACCAGTACAAGGAGACCGTGATCGGCGGCCTCTACAAGGGTCTGCAGGGCCTCATCAAGTCGCGCAAGATCACCGTCGTCGAGGGCTACGGCAAGCTGACCGGCCCGAACACGGTCGAGGTGGACGGCCAGACGCTCACCGGTGAGCACGTCGTCCTCGCGACCGGCTCCTACGCCCGCTCGCTGCCGGGCCTCGAGATCGGCGGCCGGGTCATCACCTCGGACCAGGCGCTGCAGCTCGACTTCGTGCCGCAGTCCGCGATCATCCTCGGCGGCGGCGTCATCGGCTCCGAGTTCGCGTCCGTCTGGAAGTCGTTCGGCGCGGACGTCACGATCATCGAGGCGCTCCCCCACCTCGTCCCGAACGAGGACGAGGCGCTGAGCAAGGCGTTCGAGCGCGCGTTCCGCAAGCGCGGCATCAAGTTCAACCTCGGCGTGCGGTTCTCGGGCGTCACGCAGGACGACAACGGCGTGCACGTCTCGCTCGAGGACGGCAAGACGTTCGACGCCGACGTGCTGCTCGTCGCGGTCGGCCGCGGGCCGAGCACCGCGGGCCTCGGCTACGAGGAGCAGGGCATCACGCTCGACCGGGGCTTCGTCATCACCGACGACAAGCTCCACACGGGCGTCGCGAACATCTGGGCCGTCGGCGACATCGTCCCCGGCCTGCAGCTCGCGCACCGCGGCTTCGCGCAGGGCATCTTCGTCGCGGAGCAGATCTGCGGTCTCGACCCCGCGCCCATCGTCGAGTCCGGCATCCCCCGCGTCACGTACTCCGAGCCCGAGGTCGCCTCGGTCGGCGTCACGGAGGCGCGCGCCAAGGAGATCTACGGCGCGGACGGCGTCGAGACGCTCGAGTACAACCTCGCCGGCAACGGCAAGAGCAAGATCCTCGGCACGCAGGGCTTCGTGAAGCTCGTGCGGCAGAAGGACGGTCCGGTCGTCGGCGTGCACATGATCGGTGCCCGCGTCGGCGAGCTCATCGGCGAGGGCCAGCTCATCGTGAACTGGGAGGCGTACCCCGAGGACGTCGCCGCCCTGGTCCACGCCCACCCGACGCAGAACGAGGCGCTCGGCGAGGCCCACCTGGCTCTCGCGGGCAAGCCGCTGCACGCCCACAACTGACCTGGAATCAAAGGAGACGACGCGGTCATGTCCCAGAACGTGCAGCTTCCCGCGCTCGGTGAGTCCGTCACCGAGGGCACCGTCACCCGCTGGCTGAAGAACGTCGGCGACACCGTCGAGGTCGACGAGCCGCTGCTCGAGATCTCCACCGACAAGGTCGACACCGAGATCCCGTCGCCGTTCGCCGGCGTGCTCGAGCAGATCCTCGTCCAGGAGGACGAGACCGTCGAGGTCGGCGCGACGCTCGCGGTCATCGGCTCCGGCGAGGGCGGCGCCGCGCAGGCGCCGGCCGAGCAGGAGGCCCCGGCCGAGCAGGCGCCCGCCGAGGAGCCGGCCGCCGAGCAGGCCCCGCAGCAGTCCGTCGAGGAGCACGAGGAGGCCGCGCCCGCGCCCGCCGAGCAGGCTCCCGCCCAGGCCCCGGCCGCGTCGGGCGACACCGAGGACGTCACGCTCCCCGCGCTCGGCGAGTCCGTCACCGAGGGCACCGTGACCCGCTGGCTCAAGTCGGTCGGCGACACCGTCGAGGTCGACGAGCCGCTGCTCGAGATCTCCACGGACAAGGTCGACACGGAGATCCCGTCGCCGGTCGCCGGCACGCTCGTCGAGATCCTCGTCCAGGAGGACGAGACCGTCGAGGTCGGTGCGGTCCTCGCGCGCGTCGGCTCGGGTGCCGCGTCCGCCCCGGCCGAGGCGCCCGCCGCCCCGGAGCAGCCCGCCCCGGTCCCGGCCGCCCCGGCGCCCGCCCAGGAGGCCCCCGCGCAGCAGGCGGCCCCCGCGCCGCAGACCGCCCCGGCCGAGCCCGCCGCCGCACCTGCCCCGGCCCCCGCCGCCGCTCCGGCTCCGGCCGCCGCTCCGGCACCGGCCCCCGCGGCCTCCGGCGGCTACCTCACGCCGCTCGTGCGCAAGCTCGCCGCCGAGAAGGGCGTCGACGTCTCGACCCTCACGGGCACGGGCGTCGGCGGCCGGATCCGCAAGGAGGACGTGCTCGAGGCCGCCGCGAAGGCCGAGGCCGCCAAGGCGGCGCAGGCCGCTCCGGCCGCCGCCCCCGCCGCGGCGCCCGCCCCGGCGAAGGTGCCGTCGGTCTCGCCGCTGCGCGGCACGACCGAGAAGGCCAGCCGCCTGCGCCAGATCATCGCCGAGCGCATGGTCGAGGCCCTGCACACGCAGGCGCAGCTCACGACCGTGGTCGAGGTCGACGTGACCAAGATCGCGCGTCTGCGGGCTGCCGCGAAGGAGGACTTCAAGGCGCGCGAGGGCACCAACCTCACGTTCCTGCCGTTCTTCGTGCTCGCCGCGGTCGAGGCCCTCAAGGCCTTCCCGAAGATCAACGGGGTGCTCGAGGGCAACACGATCACGTACCACGGCCAGGAGAACGTCGGCATCGCGGTCGACACCGAGCGCGGCCTCGTCGTGCCGGTCATCCGCGACGCGGGCGACCTCAACCTCGCCGGCATCGCCCGCAAGATCTCGGACCTCGCGACCCGCACGCGCGGCAACAAGGTCTCGCCGGACGAGCTGTCGGGCGCGACGTTCACGGTGACGAACACCGGCTCGGGCGGCGCGATCATCGACACCCCGATCGTCCCGGTCGGCACCTCCGCGATCCTCGGCACGGGCGCGATCGTCAAGCGCCCCGCCGTGGTCAAGGGCCCCGAGGGCGAGGACGTCATCACGGTGCGCTCGATGTGCTACCTGTGCCTGTCCTACGACCACCGCCTGGTCGACGGCGCGGACGCGTCGCGGTACCTGTCGGCGGTCAAGGCGCGCCTCGAGGAGGGTGCGTTCGAGGCCGAGCTCGGTCTCTGACCCGCAGCCCCGTCCCACGTCGTGAGGCCCGGTCCCCTCGGGGGCCGGGCCTCGTGCGTGTCCGGCGCCCGCGCGGGTCACGGCGCCGCTGCCTAGGGTGAGGCGCATGCGCATCCTGGTGGCGGGGTCCCACGGCTTCATCGGCACGGCCCTGCTCGAGCGCCTGCGCGAGGCGGGGCACGACGTGGCGGTCCTCGTGCGCCGGGAGGCGACGGCCCCCGACGAGCGCACGTGGGACCCGGCCCGTGGCGTCCTCGACCCCGCGCACCTGGCCGGCGTCGACGCGGTCGTCGACCTCGCGGGCGCGAACGTCGCGACGCGCCCGCTCACGACGGCGCGCAAGCGCGAGGTCCTCGCCTCGCGCGTCGGCACCGCGGGGCTGCTCGCGCGCACCGTCGCGGCGCTCGACGGACCCCGGCCGGCGCTGCTGCAGGCCTCGGGCATCGGTGCGTACGGCGACCGCGGCGAGACGGAGGTCGACGAGAGCGAGCCGCTCGGGACGACGTTCTTCGCCGAGGTGGTGCGCGAGTGGGAGGCCGCCACCGCGCCCGCACGGGACGCCGGCGCGCGCGTGGTCCTCCTGCGCACCGGGATCGTCCTCGGCGCCGGTGGCGGCGCGCTGCGGCCCCTGTGGCCCGTCCTGCGGGCCGGGCTGGGCGGCAGGCTCGGCTCGGGCCGCCAGTTCTGGCCCTGGATCACGCTGCACGACGAGGTGCGCGCGATCGAGCACCTGCTGACGGCGGACGTGTCGGGGCCGGTGAACCTCGTGACCCGGGCCGACCGGTGCGCGGACGTCGTCGCCGCGCTCGCGCGGGCCCTGCACCGCCCGGCGCTCGTGCCCGTGCCGGCGTTCGCGCTGCGTCTGGTCCTGCGGGACTTCTCCTCCGAGGTCCTCGGCTCGATCCGGGCCGTGCCAGCGGTCCTCACCGCGAGCGGGTTCCGGCCGGAGCACCCGGACCTCGAGTCCGCGGCGCGGTGGGTGACCCGCTAGCCCGCGGTGACGTCCCAGACGCGCCAGCCGTTGGGCGTCCAGCGCAGCACGAGCACGACCGTCGTCGTCGCCTGCGGCCCGCCCGCCCGCCGGCTCCCGTCGGGGGCGACGCGCGCGTAGGCGCTCGTCGTGCTGGTGACGCGCACGCGCGCCTCGTCGGCGCCCTCGTCGAGCGTCTCGACCTCGCTCACGGTGACCGTCAGGCCCTCGACCCGGTCCTCGCCGAGGGCGGCGAGCATCCGGACGTCCGCGTCGTGCGCGGGCGACCCGGGGACCTCGACCTGCTGGAGCGCGGCCCGCTCCCCCGCACGCAGCAGCGTGACGCGCCGCTCGGTCAACGCGACGGCGGCGTCCGCGGGGGCGAGCCGGACGGAGGCGGTGGCCCGCGCCGCGGGCGTCGCCACGCCGGTCGGGACCGGCGCCGGGCCGTCGGCCTCGGCGCTCCGCGGGGCGAGGAGCACGGTGGCCGTGACGGTCGCGACGAGGGCGAGCACGCACGCCCCGACGGCGATCCGGGCCCCCGCGCGGTCCCGGGCGGCGGAGCGGTCCTCCGCTGCGGCCCGCCGACGACTCGCGCGCGCCCCCGGGAGCCCGCGTGGCCCGGCGCCGGCGGACGCCGGACCCGAGGGCAGTCGCACCGGCGCGGGTGCGACCGCGCGGAAGCAGCGGTCCACGACGCGGCCGGCGGGGATCGTCTCCTCACGCCACAGGTCCTCGAGCGCGCCACGCAGGCCTCCGAGCTCGGGCGGGTCGCCCGCGGCACCGTGCCGCTCGGCGCCGAGGTGCCCGAGCACGACCGCGAGCAGCGCGCGCACGTCCGCGTCGGCTCCGTCGCGCCCGCCCCCGTGCCGCAGTGCCGCGCCGAGCCCGGCCAGCAGCGGCCGCCCGTCGGACCCGACGACGACCGCGTCACCGCTCACCGCGCCGTGCGCCAGCCCGGCCGCGTGCAAGGTCCCGAGCGCCTGCGCCACCGGGATCGCGACGGTCGCGGCCTCGCCGGGCGTCAGGGGGTCGCGGGCGGCGCACAGCCGGTCGAGCCGCAGGCCCTCGGGGCACTCGGCGAACACCGCGACCCGCCCGGGGTCGAGCTCGACCACCTCGAGCACCCGGGCGAGGTGCTCGTGGCGCACCAGCCGGAACGCGTGGGCGCGGGCGACCGTCGCGGGGTCGGACGGCAGCACGTGCAGCTCGACCCGCCGCCGCGAGCCGTCGAGGGCGACCGCGCGCCACGTCCCGTGCGGGTCGCGTGCCGTCGCGCGGAAGCCCGCCGCCGCGAGCACGCTGTCCACCGCGAGGTCCTGCCGTGCGTCCATGGCACGCATGCAACCGGATCGGTCGCCGTCGCGACGCGCGTCGTCCACAGGCGCGGCCCGCCGACGGGCGCCGGGCCGCGCCCGGGGTCAGGGCAGCGCCCGGGGTCAGGGCAGCGTGACGACCGTCCGCTCCCGGGCCGCGACGAGCGCCGCGTCGATCACGCGCGCCGTCGCGACCGCGTCGGCGGGGTCGACCGGCGCGGGCGCACCGCCCCGGACCCACGCGGCGAGCGCCGGGTAGATCTCGTGGTGCCCGCCGGCCGGGGCCGGCACCGCGGTGCGCCGCGCGCCGCGCACCAGCCAGCCCTCGTGCACGGGCTCGCCCGGCCGACGGCCCTCCTCGTAGACGTCGTCGAGCACGCCGAACGGTGTCGGCTCGCCCTCGAAGCTCGTCACCAGGTACGCCGCCGACGAGCCGAGCACGCGCGTGCGCGGACCGGGCGCCCCGACGATCCCGCCCGCCTGCAGGTGGCTGAGGACGCCCGTGTCGTGGCGCAGCGCGAGGAACACGTCGTCCACCGCCGGCGTGGTCCGGGCGTCGAGCTCGGCGTACACCTCGCGGACCGGCCCGAACAGCTGCACCGCGGAGTCGACGAGGTGCGTGCCCAGGTCGAGCAGGAGGCCGCCGGCCTCGACGTCGTTCTCCTTCCACCGGTCCTGCGGCTGCGGGCGGAACCTCTCCCAGCGCCGTTCGAACCGGTGCACCGTGCCGAGCTCGCCGCGCGCGAGCAGACCCGCGAGCGCGAGCTGCTCCGGGTCCCACCGCCGGTTCTGGAACACGGTGAGCCGCCCCGCCGCCCGTGCGACGAGCGCCGCGGCGTCGTCGGCCGTCGTCGCCAGCGGCTTGTCGGCGAGCACGTGGACGCCCGCGTCCAGCGCGGCGGCGACGTGCGCGAGGTGGTCGCCCGTCGGGCTCGCGACCACCACGAGGTCCACGTCCGACAGGTCCGCGAGCAGCGCCGGGACGTCGGGCACGACCCGCGCCCCCGGCCAGTCCTGCTCGACCTGCGCGCCGCGGCTGCGGGTGACGACCGCCACGACCTGCTGCCCCGCCGCGCGCGCCAGCCGCGCGTGGATCCCGCGACCGGCACCGCCGTACCCGACCAGTGCGACCCGAAGCGTCCCCATGCGCCTCACCCTAGGGGCGCGACGAGGACCTAGGGTGAGTGGCATGCAGTTCGAGGAGCTGGACCTGGGCCGTCGGCTCGTGCCGTACGTGCCGACGTGGGAGCTGCAGCGCGAGGTGCACGCCGCCGTCGCCGACGGCCTGCGCGAGGACACCGTGCTGCTGTGCGAGCACGAGGACGTCTACACCGCCGGCCGGCGCACCGCCAGGTGGGACCGTCCCGTCGACGGGACGCCCGTCGTGGACGTCGACCGCGGCGGGCGCATCACCTGGCACGGGCCCGGGCAGCTCGTCGGGTACCCGATCGTCCGCCTCGGCGAGCCCGTCGACGTCGTGCGCTACGTCCGCGCGCTCGAGGAGGCCCTCATCCGCACGTGCGCCGACCTCGGCCTGGAGGCGATCCGCGTCGAGGGCCGCAGCGGCGTGTGGTTCGAGGCCCGGCCCGGCGGCCTGCAGCGCAAGGTCGCGCAGATCGGCGTGCGCGTCTCGCGGGGCGTGACCATGCACGGCTTCGCGCTCAACTGCGAGCCGGACTTGCACGCCTTCGACCGCATCGTGCCGTGCGGCATCCCCGACGCGGACGTGACGTCGCTGAGCGCCGAGACGGGCCGTCGCGTGACGATCGCGGACGTGCTGCCCGCGGTGCGCCGGCACCTGACGGACACGCTGACGCCGCTGCTCGCCGCCGCGCGGGAGGCGCAGCCCGCGCTCGTCGGACCGGCGGACCCCGCGGCCTGAGGACGACGCGGACCGCTCAGACCGCGGTCGGCAGCTCCGCCGCCACGCCCATCGCCCACGACCGGACCTCGTCCAGGTCGCGGTAGTCACCGTCCTGCGCCCGGACCAGCGACACCAGCGCACGCTCCGACAGCGACAGGGACGCCCGGTCCAGCGCGCCGACGAAGCAGCGCGCCTCGCGCGCCCCGACCGCCGCGACCATCGACTCGACGTCGTCGGGCACGGTCGGCGTCGGGTGCGCGCCCACGGGACCCGACCAGAACAGCCACACGGGCCGCGACCGCAGGTGCGCTCCCTGCCGCAGGACGAGGTCGCGCAGCGACGCCGACAGGCGCCCGACGTACACGGCCGAGCCGAGGACCACCGCGTCGTACGGCATCACGCGCTCGACGTCGTCGGGCGGGGTCACGTCGACCACGTGCCCGGCCTCGCGCAGGACCTCCGCGACGACGTCGCCCATCTCCTTCGTCGCGCCGTGCCGGGACGCGACCGTCACCAGAACTCGCATCGTGGGTCTCCCTCCCTCGGGGCCTCGTCGCCTCCACGTCCAGCGTCGCCGCCGGCCGCTGCGAGGGCACGGGACCTGGGTCCCGACGAGTGTGACGCCCGCCTCCCGGGGCGGGCGGGTGCGGGCGTCGCGTCGGCGGCTAGTGTGGCTCGCGTGACGATCGCTCCCGAAGGCCGCCGGATGCTGCGCGTCGAGGCCCGCAACGCCGCGACGCCCATCGAGAAGAAGCCCGAGTGGATCCGCACGCGCGCGACCATGGGCCCGGAGTACTCCGAGCTCAAGGGCCTCGTGCGGCGCGAGGGCCTGCACACGGTGTGCGAGGAGGCGGGCTGTCCCAACATCTTCGAGTGCTGGGAGGACCGCGAGGCGACGTTCCTCATCGGCGGCGACCAGTGCACGCGCCGGTGCGACTTCTGCCAGATCGACACCGGCAAGCCGGCCGACTTCGACGCCGACGAGCCGCGCCGCGTCGCGGAGTCGGTGCGCTCGATGGGGCTGAAGTACTCGACCGTCACGGGCGTCGCGCGCGACGACCTGCCCGACGGCGGGGCGTGGCTGTACGCCGAGACGGTGCGCCAGATCCACGCGCTCAACCCGGGCACCGGTGTCGAGCTGCTCATCCCGGACTTCAACGCCGTCCCCGAGCTGCTCGACGAGGTGAACGCGTCGCGGCCCGAGGTGCTCGCGCACAACCTCGAGACGGTCCCGCGGATCTTCAAGAAGATCCGCCCGGCGTTCCGCTACGAGCGCTCGCTGTCGGTCATCACGCGGGCGCGCGAGGCCGGCCTGGTCACCAAGTCGAACCTCATCCTCGGCATGGGCGAGACGTACGACGAGGTCGTCGACGCGCTCGGCGCGCTGCACGAGGCCGGCTGCGACCTCATCACCATCACGCAGTACCTGCGTCCGTCCGTGCGGCACCACCCCGTCGAGCGGTGGGTGCGCCCCGAGGAGTTCGTGGCGCTGTCGAACGTGGCCGAGGACCTCGGGTTCCTGGGGGTCATGTCGGGCCCGTTGGTGCGCTCGTCGTACCGTGCCGGGCGCCTGTGGGGCCAGGCGATGCGCCGTCGCGGCCTGCCCATCCCCGAGGCGCTCGCGCACCTCGGCGAGCCGACGACCGCGCGCCAGGAGGCGTCGAGCCTGCTCGCGCGCTGACGCGCGCGGGAGGGGTCCCGCGGCTCGGTAGACTCGCCCCCATGGCCCGAGACAAGTCCGCCTCCTCGAACGCGCCCAAGACGAAGAAGGTGCGCTGGTACCACCAGGTGTGGGAGGCGTACAAGATGACGCGGGAGACCGATCCCGCCGTCACCTGGGTCGTCCTCGGGGCGTTCGTGATCGTCGTCGGCATCGGCGTGATCGTCGGCGTGCTGCTGAGCTCGGTCGTCTACTTCGTGCTGCTGTCGCTGCCGTTCGCGCTCCTCGCCGCGATGTTCTTCCTCGCGCGCCGCGCCGAGGCCGCCGCGTACGCGCGCATCGAGGGCCAGCCGGGCGCCGCGCTCGCCGCGCTGCGCACGATCCGCCGCGGGTGGACGTTCGTCGAGGAGCCCGTCGCGATCGACCCGCGCACGCAGGACATGGTGTTCCGCGGCGTCGGCCGGCCGGGCGTCGTGCTCGTCGGCGACGGCGTCGGCAACGTCAGCCGCCTGCTCGAGGCCGAGCGCAAGCGCACGGCCCGCGTGCTGCCGAGCGTGCCCGTCACCGTGATCGTCGCCGGCAGCGGCGAGGGCCAGGTCCCGCTGCGCAAGCTGCCCGTCGCGGTGCGCAAGCTCAAGCCGCAGCTCACCAAGCCCGAGGTCGCCGAGGTGACCAAGCGCCTGCAGGCCCTGGGCGGTGCGCGCCTGCCCGTCCCGAAGGGCATCGACCCGATGCGCATGCGCCCGGACCGCAAGGGCATGCGCGGTCGCTGACCCGCTCCGCTCACGACGAGGGCCCCGCCACGGACTGGCGGGGCCCTCGTCGCGTCATCGGTCGTGTGGGTCGTCGTACCGCTCGTCGCGCTGCGGTCGCGCTCGCCGGGTCGGCGAGGTCAGCGGCGGACGATCGCGGTGCCGGCCGCGCGGTCGTGCAGGCCGCGGCCGTCGGAGTCCCACACCACCGCGGGGATCACGAGGCACAGGAGCACGGTGCGCAGCGCGGCGCGGCCGAGGCCGGGCGCGCGCCCGTCGTCCGGGAGGGGTCCGTCCGGCGTGGGGCCCGCGCGACGCACGCGCAGCCCCAGCACCCGGTGGCCGACCGTGAAACCGAGCGTGCCGACGAGCGCGACGTTCTCCACCGCGAACACCGCGAGCGTCACCATGCCGTCCGCGCGCTCCCAGAACGCGCCCTCGGCCGTCGGGAAGAACGCCGACGCGATCAGCAGGCACAGGACCCAGTCGAGCAGCAGCGCCACCACGCGGCGACCGAGCGGCGCGGCCGAACCCGGACCGGCCGCGGGGAGCCCCAGCGCGGCACCCCGGTCACCCTCGCCCGACGGCCCGCCCTCGAGCCACGACCCCACGTTCTGCCTCGTCGTCACCGCCTCAGCCTACGTGCGTCGGCGGTGCGTCCCGACGGGCGCCCGCACACATGCATGCGTCCCGTTTTCGCACGATCGTTACACCCGGGGCCCGGACGTAACCTCGCCGAAACACTTGACACACACCCGAGAAACTCCCCCGCCCTAGCGTCGGCACAGCCCGCAAGGGGGCACCACCAACCGAGGAGCAGCGGATGTTCAGCAAGCCAGAGGAAGTCCTGGCGTTCATCAAGAGCGAGGACGTCAAGTTCGTCGACGTGCGGTTCTGCGACCTGCCCGGCGTCATGCAGCACTTCAACGTCCCGGCCCAGTCGCTGGACATCGACTTCTTCACCGACGGCCAGATGTTCGACGGTTCCTCGATCCGCGGCTTCCAGGCGATCCACGAGTCGGACATGAAGCTGGTGCCGGACATCAGCACCGCCTACGTCGACCCGTTCCGCACGGAGAAGACGCTCAACATCAACTTCCACATCGTCGACCCGTACACCGACGAGCCCTACAGCCGTGACCCGCGCCAGGTCGCCGCGAAGGCCGAGGCGTACCTCAAGTCGACCGGCATCGCGGACACCGCGTTCTTCGCGCCCGAGGCCGAGTTCTACATCTTCGACGACATCCGCTTCGAGACGAAGCAGAACGCGTCGTACTACTACATCGACTCCATCGAGGCCGCCTGGAACACCGGCCGCGTCGAGGAGGGTGGCAACCTCGGCCACAAGACGCCGTACAAGGGCGGGTACTTCCCGGTCCCGCCGGTGGACCACTTCGCCGACCTGCGCGACCAGATCGTCCTGCAGCTCGACGCGCTGGGTCTCGGTGTCGAGCGCTCGCACCACGAGGTCGGGACGGCCGGCCAGGCGGAGATCAACTACCGCTTCGACACGCTCGCGAAGTCGGCCGACAAGGTCCAGCTGTTCAAGTACGTCGTGAAGAACGTCGCGCACGCCAACGGGCGCACGGCGACCTTCATGCCGAAGCCGATCTTCGGTGACAACGGCTCGGGCATGCACTGCCACCAGTCGCTCTGGAAGGACGGCGAGCCGCTGTTCTTCGACGAGAAGGGCTACGGCGGCCTGTCGGACATCGCCCGCTGGTACATCGGCGGTCTGCTCAAGCACGCGCCCGCGCTGCTCGCGTTCACGAACCCGACGGTGAACTCCTACCACCGCCTGGTCCCGGGCTTCGAGGCGCCGGTCAACCTGGTCTACTCGGCCCGCAACCGCTCCGCGTGCATCCGCATCCCGGTGACCGGTTCGAACCCGAAGGCCAAGCGCATCGAGTTCCGTGTGCCGGACCCGTCGTCGAACCCGTACCTGGCGTTCGCGGCCATGCTCATGGCCGGCATCGACGGCATCCAGAACCGCATCGAGCCGCCGGAGCCGGTCGACAAGGACCTGTACGAGCTGCCCCCCGAGGAGCACGCGCAGATCCAGCAGGTCCCGGGCTCGCTGTCCGAGGTCCTCGACAACCTCGAGGCCGACCACGACTGGCTGACGGCGGGCAACGTGTTCACGCCCGACCTGATCCAGACCTGGATCGACTACAAGCGCTCGGCAGAGGTCGACCCGATCCGGCTGCGTCCGCACCCGCACGAGTTCGAGCTCTACTACGACGTCTGATCGGCTGCTCCCGATCAGTTCGGCACGAGGGGCGTCCCGTTCACGGGGCGCCCCTCGTGGCGTTCCCGGGACGGTACGGCGTCTCCTCCCGGCCGCGCGGTATCTGCGGGCCGCGACGGGCCTCCTGCCCAGGACATCCCGACACGAGGAGAAGGGAGCGGACCGATGTCGATCCCCCCGGGGCACCAGGCCGCTCAGCGAGCCGCGCTGGACGCGGCGCAGGCCGCCACGCGCGCGGCGCACGCGGCGCACCGCTCGGCCGTGGACACCGCGCGAAGCGCCGCCGAGGACGCCCACCGCACGCACCACGCGCACCGGCTCTCGTCGTCGTTCCACCGCCCTCCCCCGGCCCGCCGCGGCAGCGCGGTCGGGCGGTTCGTGGGCCTCGTCGTGAAGCTCGCGTTCGTGGCGTTCGTCGTCTGGTTCGCGGTCACGCTGCTCGTGCCCGCCATCACCGCGAGCACCTGAGCGGCCTGCCTGCCTGCCGCGCCGTTGCGGGCGGGTCGCAGGGACGTCGGTGCGGCGGCCCTCGCCGTACGACGTGCGCAGGCGACCCGACGCCCCGTCACCGCCCGGGGCGCATGCCCGCCAGCAGGACGTCGACGAGGCGTGGGACCAGGTCGGGGACCTCGCGGGCGACGGGCTCGGGGAGCGGGCGCGTGAGCAGGCCCACGGCCAGGACGAGCTCGAGCGGGGCGAGGTCGGCTCGCACGAGGCCCGCCTCGCGGGCGACGTCGAGCACGCGACCGACCGCGGCGAGGGCGTCCTCCTGCGCGGTGCGGACCGTGGCGGTCAGGTCGCCGGTCACGTGCTCGGCGAGCGCGTCGGACAGCGCACCGAGCTCGAGGTCGACGAGGCGGCTGACGAACGCCGGCCAGGCCTGGTCGATCTCGTCGCGCGGGCGGCCGACGGTCTCGTCCGCGGCGGTGCGCATGTCGGTGAGGATCGCGAGGGCGACCTCGTCGGCCAGCGCCGTGCGCGAGGCGAAGTTCCGGTAGAGCGTCGCGATGCCCACGCCGGCTTCAGCGGCGACGGCCTCGAGGGCGACGTCCTGGCCGTGCTGCGCGAACAGGTGGCGGGCGGCGCGGACGAGCTCGGCGCGACGGCGGGCGGCATCGGCTCGCATGGCGGTCCTCCACGGGCTGCGCGGCGACGTGGCGAGGGCCACACCGGCGTGAGTTGACCCGGGCAGTCTAACCGGAGGAGCATCCTCCATATAAGCGGAGGAGATTGCTCCGCTTCCTGCTCCCCCGCGAAGGACCCCATGACCTCCTCGACCGAGCTCGCCGCCGCCCTCGACGCGACCCCCGAGACCACCGCCACGACCACGGAGCCGGTGCTGCCCTCGGCCGCCCGGCGCACCCCGCCGCCCGCCGTCACGCTCGTCGGCATGACCGTCGCGCTCGGCGCGGTCCTCGCGCTGCTGCCCGCGATCTTCATCCTGCCGTCGCTCAAGAGCGGCCCCCACGACCTGCCGGTCGGCGTCGTCGCCACCGCGCCGGTCGCCGAGCAGGTCGCGGACGCGCTCGAGAGCGCCTCCCCCGGCGCGTTCGCGACCAGCACCTACGCCGACGAGGCCGCCCTCGCGCGGGCCATCGAGGACCGCGACGCCGTCGCGGGCTTCGTCGTCACGCCCGACGAGGTGCGCAGCCTCGTCGCGAGCGCCGGCTCCGCCGCGATCGCGTCCGCCGCGGGCGCCGCGGGCCAGGGCCTCGCCGCAGCCTTCGGCTCCGAGGCGACCACGGTCGACGTCGTCCCGCTGCCCGCGAGGGACCCGTCCGGCATCGGCATCGGCGGCCTGGCCTTCCCGCTCGTGTTCGGCGGCATCGTCCCGGTCGTCGCGTTCCGCAACGCGTTCGCCCGCAGCGACGCCTGGAAGCTCGCGGGCATCACCGTCTTCTCGCTCGTCGGCGGCGGCGTCGTGGCGGCGGTCCTGCAGCTCGGGTTCGGCAGCATCGAAGGCGCGTTCTGGCCGGTGGCCGGCGCGATGGCGCTCGGCATCGCCGCGATGGCGTTCCCGCTCACGGGCCTGCAGCACCTGTTCGGCGGCAAGGGCTTCACCATCGGGGCGATGACGATGATGTTCCTCGGCAACCCGTTCTCCGGCCTGTCGGCGAGCGCCGCGTGGCTGCCCGCCGGCCTGGGCGCCTTCGGTCAGCTCCTGCCCCCGGGCGCGGCCGGCACGCTCGTGCGCGCCGTGGCCTACTTCGACGGCGCGGGCGGTCGCACGGCCGGCGTCACGCTCCTGGCCTGGGTCGTCGCCGGCGCCGTCCTGCACCTCGTCGGCTCCCGCCGGCAGCGCACCCGGGCCGCCGCGGCGGCGCAGGTGATCGTCGCCTGAGTCGAACCGTTCCGAAAGGTGCGATCCGGGCGCCGAAAGGATTCGGTCGGTATCTCCTCCTCGAAGCGCGCGCGACTGTGTGCTCGTTCACACCACGCTCGAGGGGAGACACACCATGTGGAGCGCGAACACCAGAAGGACGGCCAGGTGGGCCGCCGTCGCGCTCGTCGCCGTGGGTGCGATCACGGTGACGAGCGGGCCGGCGCAGTCCGTCGAGACCACGCCGAACATCGCCTACGCGCCCGCCGACCCCGCCGGGAGCCGAGGCCACCTGCTCGACCTCTACGTCCCTGACGGCGCCGGCCCGTGGCCCCTCGTCGTGTGGTCCACCGGCTCCGCGTGGACCTCCGACGACGGCAAGTCCGGCGCCAACGCCGTCGCCCAGCAGCTCAACCCGCGCGGCATCGCCGTCGCCGGCGTGAGCGTGCGGTCCAGCTCGCAGGCGCAGTTCCCCGCCCAGGTGCACGACGTCAAGGCGGCCATCCGCTACCTGCGGGCCAACGCCGCGCGGTACCGCATCGACCCCGACAGGTTCGCGACGATGGGCGACTCCTCGGGCGGCTGGGTCGCCGCGATGGGCGCGCTCACCGGCGGGGTGGCCTCGCTCGAGGGCAGCATCGGCACGACCGGCGTGTCGAGCGCGGTGCAGGCCGGTGTCGACTTCTTCGGCCCGACCGACTTCATCCGGCTCGCGCAGCAGGACCAGGGCGGCTGGATCGACCACAACAGCCCGAGCGCCCCCGAGGCCCAGCTCCTCGGCTGCGCGATCCCGTCCTGCCCGGACAAGGCGCGCCAGGCCGACCCGATCCAGTACGTCGACGCGAACGACCCGCCGATGCTGCTCCTGCACGGGCGCGCCGACAACGTGGTGCCGCACGCGCAGACCGAGATCCTCTACGACGCGCTCAAGGCCGCGTGCGTCGACACGCAGTTCTTCTCCGTGCCCGGTGCGGGGCACAGCCACTCCGACGTGACGAGCTCGTCGCGCTTCGGCCAGCAGACCGTGCGGACCGTACGGGGCTGCGCCGAGACCGTCACGCAGGGCACGCCGAACCCGAGCTGGGACACGATCGCCGCGTTCCTGAAGGACGCCTGGGCCGGCACCGAGCCGACCGAGGAGCCGACGGAGGAGCCGACGGAGGAGCCCACCGAGGACCCCACGGAAGACCCCACCGAGGAGCCGACCGAGGAGCCGACCGACGACCCCACCGAGGAGCCCAGCGACCACCCGACGACCCAGGGACCGCGTGACCTGTGCACCGCGACCTACACGGTCACGAGCAGCTGGCCGGGCGGCTTCGTCGCCGACGTCCAGGTGACCGCGGACAGCGTGCCGCTCACCGGCTGGCGGGTCACCGTCACGCTGCCCTCGGGCTCCGCGTCCCACGTGTGGAGCGGGACGTCCAGCGGCACCGGGTCGAGCATCACGGTCACCAACGCCCCGTGGAACGGGCGGCTGGACGCCGGGCAGAGCACGACGTTCGGGTTCCAGGGCACCGGCAGCGGGGCCGGTGGCACGGTGACCTGCGCGGCGGCCTGACCCGGCAGGCGGTCGGTGCGTCCGCGGCGAGGCGGGCGCACCGACCGTGGATCCGGCACCGACGCCGGTCGCCCCGACCGTGACCTGCTCGGACGTGCGGCGAGCAGGTCACGGTCGCGCGGCCGGCCGCGCGACCAGCGACACCACGAGCAGCACCAGGACCGCCGCGAGCGCGGTCCAGCCGACGAGCGCCGGCGTGATGCGATCGGCGGCGACGACGACGAGGCCCGCGCACGCGGCCACCACGAGCCGCACGAAGCCGCGCTGCTCGTCGAGCCACTGCCCGACCGGCCCCGTGGGCACGCCGCGCCGCTCCCCCGCCCGGCGCACGGCGGCCGCCGCGTGGCCCCACGACGCCCGCAGCGCCCGCGCCGTCGCCGTGCGGCCGGCGACGAACGCGACGACGGCGACCACGATCCCGAGCAGCGCGACCGCCCGCAGCCCCACGCGCAGCGTCGCGACGACCTGGTCGTAGACGAGCACGGCGACGTCCGGTCGCTGCACCCCGGCGGGCAGCGACTCCGCGTACACGGTGCGCCCCACCGCGACCCCCACGCCGAGCACGAGCATCGCACCCGCCAGCGACAGGCCGGCGACGACGAGCGCGCGCGAGCGGGACCGTCCGGCGAGCACCCCGCTCGCCAGGAGGGCGAGCGACACCCACGGCAGCCACGTGCCGGCCGCGTGCAGCGCGCGGTACGCGCCCTGCCACCGCACCAGGTCGCTCCCGGCGACGAGCGGGAACTCGACGTCGATCTGCGGGACGCGGTCGAGCACGGTGAGACCACGCTCGACCAGGAGATCCCTGACCGCGTCGACCACCGTCGTGAGCCGCACGTTCAGCGTGCCGTCCGGCCCGATCTGCGCGACCGCGTCCGGGTCGCCCTGCAGCGTCGCGACGAGCTGCGCGTGCGCCGCGCGGTTCGCCTCCGTCCACGCGGCGGCGAGCTCGGGCGACGTCACGACGCGCTCGACCGTGCTGCGCACCAGGTCCGTCGCCGCGGCGGCGAGCGGACCCTGCAGGGACTCGACGAGCGCCGCGACACGGGGCGGCAGCCCGAGCGCCGCGAGCGCCGCGGTCGCCTCACCGGCCAGCTCGTCGACACCGACCGCGTCGACGACCGCGGTGGTCAGGCGGTCGGTGACGGCCTGCTGGACCGCGGGCTCGTCGGCGAGCGGCCCGACCACCTCGACCCACCGGTCGGTGTCCTCGACGAGCCCGTCCGCCCACGCGGCGACCACGGCGACGGGCGCCAGCAGGGCACCCAGGACGACGAGCAGGACCGCGAGGAGCGGGCGCGGCGGCTGGGCACGGCGGGCTCGTCGTCCCCCGCGGTGCCGTCGCCGTCCGGCGGGGGCGCGGGCGACCGGGCGGCGGCCCGCAGACGCGCGTTCTCCGCCTCGAGCCGGGCCACCCGCGCACGCAGGCTCTCGAGCGTCTCGTCCACGGCGCGTCCCCTCCCGTGCCGACGAAGCCGACGACGGTCCTGCGACGAGCATCGCAGTATCCGCCCGGGCCCGCCCGCGCGCCGGTACGGTTCGACCCGAAGCAGCCCTGCGACCGATGCCGAGGACCGATGCCCAAGCCTCGCCCCACCACGACGTTCGACTCCCGGCGCCCGCCCGCCTGGCTCCCCCGTGCGTTGTTCCTCGCCGCCCTGACGGTGTTCGCGTCGATCATGGTCTGGCGTGCGCTGGGGATGCTGACGAACGTCATCACGATCCTCGTGCTGGCGTGGTTCATCGCGCTCGCGATGGAGCCCCCGATCCGCTGGCTGGTGCGCCGCGGTGTGCGCCGCACGCGCGCCACGGGTCTCGTGATGCTCACCGCGGGCATCCTGACGGTCGTCGTGCTCGCGCTGTTCGGCGGGCTGTTCGTCCAGCAGGTGCTCGACTTCGTCAAGCACGTCCCCGAGTACTACGCGGACCTCGCGGCGTGGCTCGACGAGCGGTTCGACGCGGACCTGCCGACGGCCGACGAGGCGCTCAACGCCCTCGCGAAGCACTGGCAGTCGCTCGCGCCCGGGATCATCGGCGCGGGCGCCTCGCTGATCGGCGGCATCTTCACCGGCTCCGCGGTCCTGCTCGTCACGTACTACATGGCGAGCGCCGGGCCCCGGTTCCGCGCAGCCGTGCTCGCGTACCTCGAGCCCGACCGGCAGCGCGAGGTCCTGCGGATCTGGGAGGTCTCGCAGGAGAAGGTCGCGGACTTCATCAACTCCCGCCTCGTGCTGGCCGCGCTGTCGACCGTGTTCACGTGGGTCGTCTTCGAGATCATCTCCGTGCCGTACGCGCTGCCCCTCGCGGCGTTCACGGGGGTCGTCTCGCAGTTCGTCCCGACGATCGGTACGTACATCGGTGGCGCACTGCCCGTCGCCGTGTCGCTCACGGTGTCGCCGCTGACCGCCGTGCTCGTCGTCGTGTGGATCATCGCGTACCAGCAGGTCGAGAACTACGTGTTCTCCCCGAAGATCTCCGCGCGGGCCCTGTCGCTCAACCCCGCGGTGTCGTTCATCGGCGTCATCGGGTTCGGCGCGGTGTTCGGGGCGCTCGGCGCTTTCCTCGCGCTGCCCGTCATGGCCACCATCCAGGCCGTCGCGTCCACGTACGTCCGGCGGCACGAGATCGTCGACGACCCGCTGCTGCGCGAGGACGCGGAGGCGCTGCGGCGCAACCGCGGCTGGGAGGACCTGCCCGCCGAGCCCGCACCCGACGCGCGGGTGGTGGCCGACGAGCCGCAGCACCGCTCGTGGTCGGAGCGGTGGCGCGCGCGCCGCCCGTCGGCCGCCGCTCCCCTGCCGCCGCACCCGCCGGCGAGCGACCGCACGGCCGACGACGCGGGGTCCGACGAGCCCGCGGCCGAACCCGGCGCCGACGCGCGCTGACCCGGAGCGGGTGCGGCGCCCCCGGACCAGGGCGTCAGCCGTAGAAGACGCGCTCGACGACGGCGCGCGCACGCCGAGCGGTGCGCAGGTACGTCTCCTCGAGCTCGCCGCCCGACCCCGGCGGCATGCCGATGACCCGCGCGACCCCCGCGAGCGCGTGGTGGTCGTGCGGCAGCGCGTCGGCGTGCGCGCCCTCGCTGCGGCCGGTCCACAGCACGTTCGCGTCCCGCAGCCGCGAGGCCAGCTCCCAGGCCTGCACCAGCGCGCGCAGGTCGTCCTCCTCCAGCAGCCCGGCCTCGTGCGCCGCCGTGAGCGCGTCGAGCGTGCTCGTCGTGCGCAGCCCCGGCACCTCGTGCGCGTGCTGCAGCTGCAGGAGCTGGGCGGTCCACTCGACGTCGGCGATGCCGCCGCGCCCGAGCTTGAGGTGCCGGGCCGGGTCCTGGCCGCGCGGCAGCCGCTCCGACTCCACGCGCGCCTTGATCCGCCGGACCTCCCGCAGCGTCGAGGCGTCGAGGCCGCCCGCCGGGTAGCGCAGCGGGTCGATCAGCTCGACGAACCGCCGGCCGAGCTCCTCGTCGCCCGCGACGGGACGCGCCCGCAGCAGCGCCTGGCTCTCCCACGGCGACGACCAGCGGCCGTAGTACTCCGCGTACGCGTCGAACGACCGCGCGAGCGGCCCGTTGCGACCCTCGGGGCGCAGGTCCGCGTCGACCGCGAGCGCCGGCTCCGGCCCCACGGCGCCGAGGAGCTGGCGCACCGCGGTGGCGACCGCCACCGCGAACTCCTGCGCCTCGCGGTGGTCCGCGCCCTCGGCCGGGTCGTGCACGAACAGCACGTCCGCGTCGGAGGCGTAGCCCATCTCGCCGCCGCCGAGCCGCCCCATCGCGACGACGAGCAGGCGCGTCGGCTCCTGCGCGAGCCCGCGGGCCTCGCGCACCTCCCACCGGGCCACGCGCAGCGCGCCCGCGAGGACGACGTCCGCCGCGACCGTCATGGACTGCGCGGCGCGCGTGCCCGTCACCACGCCGAGCACGTCCGCGACCGCGGTACGCGCCAGCTCGCGGCGCCGCAGGCCGCGCAGCAGGGTCACCGCGGGCACCGGCTCGTCGGCGCGCGTGAGCATGGCGTCCGCCTCGGCGGCCAGACGCTCCCGCGCGCGCGGCTCGAGCTCGTCGTCGTCCGCGAGCCACGGCACGGACTCGGGCGAGCGCATGAGCGCCCCCGCGACGTACCGGGACGTGGACAGCGCGTGCGCGAGCCGCTGCGCCGCCGTCCCCGAGTCCCGCAGGAGCTTGAGGTACCAGTGCGTGCGGCCGAGCGCGTCCGACAGCCGGCGGAACGCGAGCAGGCCGCCGTCCGGGTCCGGGCCGTCCGCGAACCAGCCGAGCATCACCGGCAGGAGCTGGCGCTGGATCGACGCGCGGCGCGAGACCCCCTCGGTGAGCGCGGCGATGTGCCGCACCGCTCCGGCCGGGTCGCGGTAGCCGATCGCCGCGAGCCGGGCCTTCGCCGCGTCCGGGGCGAGGTTCGCCTCCTCGTCGGACAGGCGGGCCGTCGCGGGCAGCAGCGGGCGGTAGAACAGCTCCTCGTGCAGGTGCCGCACGTCACGGCGCACCTGGCGCCAGCGCTCGAGCAGGCCCTCGACGCCTTCCGACCGCATCCCGACGGACCGGGCCAGGCGCCGCAGGTCCGCCTCCGCGGTCGGCAGCAGGTGCGTGCGCCGCAGGCGGTGCAGCTGGATGCGGTGCTCGAGCAGCCGCAGGAACCGGTAGCAGACCGCCAGGCGCGCGGCGTGGTCCCGCCCGACGTACCCGCCGGCCGCGAGCGCGCTCAGCGCCGTCAGCGTGCTGCCCGAGCGGATCTCCTCGTCGGAGCGCCCGTGCACGAGCTGGAGGAGCTGCACCGTGAACTCGACGTCCCGCAGCCCGCCGCGCCCCAGCTTGAGCTGGCGGTCCGCCTCCGCCGCGGGGATGTTGTCCTCGACGCGGCGGCGCATGCGCTGCGAGTCCTCGACGAAGTGGTCGCGCTGCACCGCGGCCCACACCAGCGGCTGCGTCATCTCCACGTACGCGCGGCCCAGCTCGCGGTCACCCGCCAGCGGGCGTGCCTTGAGCAGCGCCTGGAACTCCCACGTCTTCGCCCAGCGCTCGTAGTACGCGCGGTGGCTCTCGAGCGTGCGCACCAGCGGGCCGTCCTTGCCCTCGGGCCGCAGCGCCGCGTCCACCGGCCACAGCGCGGGCTCCCCCGACGGCGTCGCGCACGCGCGCGCCAGACCCGACGCGAGGCGCGTGCCCGTCGCGAGCGCGTCCGCCTCGCTGACGCCCTCGGCCGGCTCGCACACGTAGATCACGTCGACGTCCGAGACGTAGTTCAGCTCGCGGCCACCGGCCTTGCCCATGCCGATCACCGCGAGCCGCACCCCGGCGCCGTGGTCGGGCAGGTCCGCCCGGGCCAGCGCGAGCGACGCCTCGAGCGCGGCCGACGCGAGGTCCGCGAGCGCGGCCGCGACGCCCGGCATGCGGTTCAACGGGTCGACGACCGTCAGGTCCGTCGCGGCGATCCGCAGCAGCCGCGACCGGTACGCCCGGCGCATCGCGTCGACGCCCTCGCTGCCCGCGAGCGTTGCGACGGGCACCTCCGCGTCGGGGTCGGCGCCCACGGCCTCGAGCAGCTCGGCGCGCACCTGCGCGGCCGGCACGCCCGTCCCCGGCGTCGGGTCCACCACGACCCGCAGGTTGGCCGGGTGCGCCCCGAGGGTGTCCCCGAGCGCGACCGACGCGCCGAGCACCGCGAGGAGCCGGCGCCGCGGCTCGTCGTCCTCCGCCAGCACCTGGGACAGCAGGCGCCGCAGGTCCGCGTCCTGCCGGACCGCGCCGGCGAGCTTCGCGAGCGCGAGCAGCGCCGCGTCGGGGTCCGCGACGTCGGCGAGCGGCCCGACGAGCGTCTCGGCCGCGCCGGGCAGCACCTCGAGCAGCGCCGCGTCCTCGAGCAGGCGCAGCGCGCGCGGCACGTCGTCGACGCCCGCGCGCGTGAGCCGCCCCGCGAGCGACGACCCGCGCTCGCTGCGATCGCTCGTCGGAAGGCTCACAGGACGGGCAGGAACCGCTTCAGCTCGTACGGGGTCACCTGTGCGCGGTACTCGTCCCACTCCTGCCGCTTGTTGCGCAGGAAGAAGTCGAACACGTGCTCACCGAGGGTCTCCGCGACCAGCTCCGAGCGCTCCATGACCTCGATCGCCGCGTCGAGCGACTGCGGCAGCGGCTCGATGCCCAGTGCCCGGCGCTCGGCGTCGGTCAGCTCCCACACGTCGTCCTCGGCACCGTCGGGCATCTCGTAGCCCTCCTCGATGCCCTTGAGGCCCGCGGCGAGCAGGACCGCGAACGCGAGGTAGGGGTTCGTCGCGCTGTCCACCGCGCGGTACTCCACGCGCGAGGAGTTGCCCTTGCCCGGCTTGTACATCGGCACACGCACGAGCGCGGAGCGGTTGTTGTGGCCCCAGCAGATGTAGCTCGGCGCCTCGGAGCCACCCCACAGGCGCTTGTAGGAGTTGACGAACTGGTTGGTCACCGCGGTGATCTCCGCGGCGTGCTTGAGCAGGCCCGCGATGAAGCTGCGCGCGACCTTCGACTGCTCGAGGTGCGCCCCCGGCTCGTAGAACGCGTTGCGGTCGCCCTCGAACAGCGACAGGTGCGTGTGCATGCCGGAGCCCGGCTTGTCCGCCAGGGGCTTGGGCATGAAGCTCGCGAACACGCCCTGCTCGAGCGCGACCTCCTTGACGACCTGCCGGAACGTCATGATGTTGTCGGCCGTCGTCAGCGCGTCCGCGTAGCGCAGGTCGATCTCGTTCTGGCCGGGGCCCGCCTCGTGGTGCGAGAACTCGACCGAGATGCCCATGGACTCGAGCATCGTGATCGCGGCGCGCCGGAAGTCGTGCGCGGTGCCGCGCGGCACGTGGTCGAAGTAGCCGCCCTGGTCGACGGGGACCAGCGGCTGCGTCGGGTCGGCCGGCGCGTCGAACAGGTAGAACTCGACCTCGGGGTGCGTGTAGAACGTGAACCCCTTGTCGCTCGCCCGGCTCAGCGCGCGCTTGAGCACGTTGCGCGAGTCCGCGAGGCTCGGCTCGCCCTCGGGCGTCAGCAGGTCGCAGAACATGCGCGCCGTCCCGTGCCGCTCGCCGCGCCACGGCAGGACCTGGAACGTCGACGGGTCGGGGCGGGCGATCATGTCCGCCTCGAACACGCGCGTCAGGCCCTCGATCGCGCTCCCGTCGAACCCGATGCCCTCCGTGAAGGCGGCCTCGAGCTCCGCCGGGGCCACCGCCACCGACTTCAGGATGCCGAGCACGTCGGTGAACCAGAGCCGGATGAAGCGGATGTCCCGCTCCTCGACGGTACGGAGCACGAACTCCTGCTGCCTGTCCATGCGCATATCCTGCCTGATCCGACGCCGTCCCCGTCCCCCATCCCACCCACCGGCGCGCCCCGCTCCTCCGGCCGCGCGCACGTCCCGGCCGAGGCACCGACCGACCGGTACGGCGGCGGCCCGCGGGAGCGTGGGGACGGTCACCCTCGGGGGTCGGGTGCGCAGGCAGGTGCGTGGGTAGGGTCGGGGTTGTGACTCGGGTGCGGATCGCGGCAGCGCAGGTCGACGCGTGCGTCGGTGACCTGGAGGGCAACGCCCGGACGGTCCTGGAGTGGACCAGGCGCGCGGCCGACGAGGGCGCGCAGCTCGTCGTGTTCCCGGAGATGACGCTCACGGGCTACCCCATCGAGGACCTCGCGCTGCGGGCGTCGTTCCGCCGCGCCGCGCAGGCGACCGTCGAGCGGCTCGCGCGCGACCTCGCCGCCGCGGGCCTCGGCGACGTCGCGGTGCTCGTCGGCTCGGTCGGCGAGCGCTCCAACGGCGCGGGGACCACGCGTCCGACGAACGACGCGCTCCTGCTGCGCGGCGGCCGCCTCGAGACGCGCTACGCGAAGCACCACCTGCCCAACTACGGGGTGTTCGACGAGTTCCGCATCTTCGCGCCGGGCGACGAGCTGTGCGTCGTGGAGGTCGCGGGCCGCCGGCTCGGGGTCGTCATCTGCGAGGACATCTGGCAGGACGGCGGCCCGGTGTCGCGGATGGACGCGGCGGAGGTCGAGGCGCTCGTCGTGCTCAACGGCTCGCCGTTCGAGGAGGGCAAGGGGCACGTGCGTGCCGAGCTCGCGGCGCGCCGCGCCGCGGAGGTCGACGCGCCGGTGGTCTACGTGAACCTCGTCGGCGGGCAGGACGACCTGGTGTTCGACGGCGGCTCGTTCGTCGTGGACCGCGACGGCACGACGCTCGCGTCGGCGCCGCAGTTCGTCGAGCACCTGCTGGTGTGGGACCTCGCGGACCCCGGCGAGCCGTCGCTGCCCGGGCCGCAGGTGCCGCCGCTGGAGGCCGACGAGGAGATCTACCGCGCCGTCGTGCTCGGCCTGCAGGACTACGTGCGCAAGAACGGCTTCCGGTCGGTGGTGCTGGGCGTGTCCGGCGGCATCGACTCCGCCCTGACGGCGGTCGTGGCGGCGGACGCCGTGGGCGGCGAGAACGTCGTCGGCGTGTCGATGCCCTCGTCGTACTCGTCGCAGCACTCGAAGGACGACGCCGAGGACCTCGCCAAGCGGATCGGCGCGGACTACCGCGTCCAGCCCATCGCACCGGTGGTCGAGGCGTTCCAGGCCCACCTCGCGCTCGAGGGCGTCGCCGAGGAGAACCTGCAGGCGCGCGTGCGCGGGGTGATCCTCATGGCGATCTCGAACCGCGAGGGCCACCTGGTGATCGCGCCGGGCAACAAGTCGGAGCTCGCCACCGGGTACGCGACGATCTACGACGCGGGCAGCATCGGCGGGTTCGCGCCGCTCAAGGACGTCGACAAGTCCCGCGTGTGGGCGCTCGCGCGCTGGCGCAACAACCACGCCGTCGACCGAGGCGAGATCCCGCCGATCCCGGAGTCGTCGATCACGAAGCCGCCGAGCGCGGAGCTGCGCCCCGGCCAGACGGACCAGGACTCGCTGCCGCCGTACGACCTGCTCGACGAGGTGCTCGACGCGTACGTCGAGCACGCCGAGGGCCGCGCCGAGCTGCTGGCCCGCGGCTACGACGCCGCCGTGGTCGACAAGGTGCTGCAGCTCGTGGACCGCGCCGAGTGGAAGCGCCGCCAGTACCCGCTCGGCCCCAAGGTGACGGCGCTGGCGTTCGGCCGCGACCGCCGCCTGCCGGTGACCTCGCGCTGGCGCGAGCCCTGACCCGCGCGGCCCACGAGGCCCGCGAGCACCGACCGACCCCGCGACCGCGGGACGCACGAACGGAGCGACGATGAGCGAGACCACCAAGCGCGTGCGGGTGCACCACCTGTGGGCGAAGAAGCAGCGCGGCGAGCGCATCTCGATGCTCACCGCGTACGACGCGGTCACGGCGCGGATCTTCGACGAGGCGGGCGTGGACATGCTCCTCGTCGGCGACTCGATCGGGAACACGATGCACGGGCACGCGACGACGCTGCCCGTGACGCTCGAGGACATGATCCCGCCGGCGCGTGCCGTCGCTGGCGCCGCCCAGCGCGCGTTCGTCGTCGTCGACCTGCCGTTCGGCACGTACGAGGCCGGTCCGCAGCAGGCGCTGGAGTCCGCGGTGCGGATCATGAAGACCACGGGCGCGGACGCGGTGAAGCTCGAGGGCGGCCGCCGCTCGGCGGCGCAGATCCGCGCGATCACGGACGCGGGCGTGCCGGTCGTCGCGCACCTGGGGTACACGCCGCAGTCCGAGAACCTGCTGGGCGGCCCGCGGGTGCAGGGCCGCGGCGACGAGGCGGCGGAGCGGATCAGCGAGGACGCGATCGCCGTGGCGGACGCGGGCGCGGTCGCGGTCGTCCTGGAGATGGTGCCGGCCCCGGTCGCGGCGCGCGTCACGGAGATCGTGTCGATCCCGACGATCGGCATCGGCGCGGGCGCGGAGTGCGACGGCCAGGTGCTGGTGTGGGTGGACATGGCCGGCATGGGCGACTGGTCGCCGCGGTTCGCCAAGCGGTTCGGCGAGGTCGGTGCGGCGCTCAAGGCCGCCGCGACGGCTTACGTCGAGGAGGTCCGCGCGGGCACGTTCCCCGACGCGGCGCACAGCTTCGAGAAGTGACGGCACGCCGGGCGGGCACCACGCCCGCCCGGCGTCGCTGTGCCGAGGACCGTGCTCAGCGGTCCTCCTCGTCCTCCGCGTCCCACGCGGCGGTGCGGGCGCGCGCCTTGTCGAGCGCGTGCTGCGCCTCCTCGCGCGTGGCGTACGGGCCCATGACCTGGCTCCAGTCGCTGAGCCGGCCCTCCTCCACCTGACCGGTCGCGGTGTTGTACCAGTACTGGCGGGCGTCGTCGCTCACCTGTGCTCCTCTCGCTGCGCGGCCCGGGTGCGGGGCCGCGGATCCGTAGACTGCCAGGCATGTCGCCCGTCCGCCCCGCGCTCGTCCCGGGCACGATCAGCCCTCGTCGTGCCGTCCCGTCCACCATCGCCCGCCCGGAGTACGTCGACAAGCCGGCGCCCCAGCCCTACCGCGGGCCGGACGTGCTGGACGCCGAGACGGTCGAGCGGGTGCGCGTCGCGGCGCGGATCGCCGCGCAGGCGCTGGCCGAGGTCGGCGCGCACGTGCGCCCGGGCGTGACGACGGACGAGCTGGACCGCATCGGGCACGAGTTCCTGCTGGACCACGGCGCGTACCCGTCGACGCTCGGCTACCGCGGCTTCCCGAAGTCGCTCTGCACGAGCCTCAACGAGGTCATCTGCCACGGCATCCCGGACTCGACGGTGGTGCAGGACGGCGACATCGTGAACATCGACGTCACGGCGTACATCGGTGGCGTGCACGGTGACAACAACGCGACGTTCCTCGCGGGCGACGTCGACGAGGAGTCGCGCCTGCTCGTCGAGCGGACGCGCGAGGCGCTGGACCGGGCGATCAAGGCCGTGAAGCCGGGTCGTCAGGTCAACGTCATCGGTCGCGTGATCGAGAAGTACGCAGCACGATTCGGGTACGGCGTGGTGCGCGACTACACGGGGCACGGCGTGGGACCGGCGTTCCACACTGGCCTGGTGATCCCGCACTACGACGCGGCACCGCAGTACGACACGATCATCGAGCCGGGCATGGTCTTCACGATCGAGCCCATGCTCAACCTCGGCACACCCGACTGGGTCATGTGGGACGACGACTGGACGGTCCTCACGGCCGACGGGCGCCGGTCCGCGCAGTTCGAGCACACCCTGCTGGTCACCGATGACGGAGCGGAGATCCTGACACTGCCATGAGCAAGCGAGCGTTCGGCATCGACATCGGCGGCAGCGGCATCAAGGGCGCCCCCGTGGACCTCAAGAAGGGGGTGTTCGCCGACGACCGGCTGCGCATCCCCACCCCGCAGCCGGCGACGCCGGACGCGGTGGCACGCACGGTCGGCGAGATCGTCGACTCGTTCGACCTGGACGAGGACGTGCCGATCGGCGTGACGTTCCCGGCGGTGATGCTGCACGGCGTCGCGCAGTCGGCCGCGAACGTGGACGACTCGTGGATCGGGACGAACGCGCAGGAGCTGTTCGCGCAGTCCACGGGCCGCCGGGTCGTCGCGGTGAACGACGCGGACGCCGCGGGGTACGCCGAGGCGCGCTACGGCGCCGCGAAGGGCGTGCCGGGCGTGGTGCTGGTGGTGACGCTCGGGACGGGCATCGGCTCGGCGCTCGTCGTCGACGGCCACCTGGTGCCGAACACGGAGCTGGGCCACCTGGAGATCGACGGGCACGACGCGGAGTCGCGGGCGTCGGACGCGGCCCGCGACCGCGAGGGGCTGGACTTCGAGCAGTGGGCGCAGCGCCTGCAGCGGTACTTCACGGTGGTGGAGAACCTGTTCTGGCCGGACCTCATCGTGGTGGGCGGCGGCGTGAGCAAGCACCACGCGAAGTTCCTGCCGCTGCTGGACCTGCGCACGCGCATCGTCCCGGCGGAGCTGCGCAACGCGGCGGGCATCGTGGGTGCGGCGGCCCTGGCCGCGGCGGAGACGAAGAAGGACTGACGCTGCCCCTCGTGGAGGTCGCGCCCGGCGTGCTGGTCGCGACGAGCGCGGTGTACGCGACGACGACGAGCGTGCTCGTCGGGTCCGGTGGCGCGTGCCTGGTCGTGGACCCGGGCGTGACGCGCGACGAGGTCGCGACGCTCGGCACTGCTCTCGGCGCCCGGGGGCTGCGGCCGGTGGCGGTGTGGTCGACGCACCCGCACTGGGACCACCGCCTGGACGGCCCGGGGTTCGTGGGCGTGCCGCGCTGGGGCGCCCCGGCGGACGGGTCCGACGGACGGTGCGCCGACGACGAGCGCGCACCCGCCGACGACCGCGCGGCGCGCGAGGCGGAGCGCGACGCCGACGACGAGCTCGCGCGCGTGCTGCGCGAGCGGCCGGCCGACGCCCCGGCGCCGGTGGCGCCGCCCCCGGCCCCCGCACCGCTGCGCGACGCACCCGACGCCCCGCCCGGCTGGCGCGCGCTCGACACCGCGGCGCTCGGGTGGCCGGGGCCGCGCGTGCTCGTCCTCGCGCACCGCGCGCACGCCCCGCGGCACGGGTCGCTGCTGCTGCCGGAGGTCGGGGTGCTCGTCGCGGGCGACATGCTGAGCGACGTCGAGGCGCCACTGCTGGACGACGACGCCGCCGACCCGCTGACCGACCACGCGGCCACCCTCGACGCGTTCGCGGGGGCCGGTGCGCGGCTCGTCGTGCCCGGCCACGGCTCCCCCGGTCCCGCCGCGGAGCGGATCGCCGCCGACCGCGCCTACCTCGTCGGCCTGGGCGACCCGGGCGCCTGCGACCCGCGCGTGACAACGCCGTGGCAGCGGGAGGCCGACGCTCGTGCCCGCGCCCTGGCCCGGGCGGCCCGCTCGTCGCGCTGAGGTGCTCCCGGCCCCGTCCCCGCCGACCTGCGCGAACCCCACCCGCAACCTCCACACGCACCGAGGCCGCCGTGGCGGGCGACCGTGGTGGGCTGGTGCCGTGCTGCTCCGCGTCGTCGCCCCGCTCGCCCAGGTGCGCTCGGCGGTCGAGCGCGGTCTCACGTCGGTCGAGGCCCGCATCGACGCCCGCGCGCACGCCGTGCTCGACCGGCTGCCGCGCGAAGGGCCGCGCGCGTGGCTCGTCGCGTTCGCGGTCTTCGTGCTCAAGCAGGCGTGGGCGTGCCTGTTCGGGGCGCTGCTGCTCGCCGTGATCCTCGCGACGCGCCTGTGGTACCCCGACGCCGCGCCGCTGGACCGCAACGACTTCCTCACGCTCGCCGCGCTCGCGCTGCAGGTGCTCATGCTCACCACCCGCCTGGAGACCGTCGCCGAGCTGAAGGTCGTCGGGACGTTCCACGTCGTCGGGACGGTGATGGAGCTGTTCAAGACGGACGTGGGCTCGTGGTCGTACGCCGCGGACGGCGTGCTGCGCGTCGGGGCCGTGCCGCTGTTCTCGGGGTTCATGTACGGCGCGGTCGGCTCGTACCTCACGCGCGTGATGCGGATCTTCGACCTGCGGTTCGACCGGTACCCGCGGCGGTGGGTGACGGCCCTCGTCGCGGCGGGGATCTACGCCAACTTCTTCACGCACCACTGGGTCTGGGACGCACGCTGGCTGCTCGTCGCCGCGGTGCTGGCCGTGTGGGCGCGGTGCGTCATGCACGTGCGTGTGCTGACGCACGTGGTGCGGGTCCCGGTGCTGCTGGCGTTCGTCGGCGTCGCGCTGGTCATCTGGGTCGCGGAGAACCTGGCGACGTTCGCGGGTGCGTGGCTCTACCCGGCGCAGGTCGCGGGCTGGCACGTGGTGTCGCCGCACAAGCTCGTCGCGTGGTTCCTGCTCATGGTGGTCTCGGTGGTGCTCGTGACCTGGGTGCACGCCCCGCGCCCGCCGGACGGGGCGCGGGACGTGCGACCTCAGGGTCGGCGACGCCGCGCGGCGACGACCGCGAGCACCGCGGCGGCCGCGACGAGCGCGAACAGCGCGCCGATGACGACGGCCGCGGGACCGCCGCCACGCGGGCCGGGGTCGATCGCCGGCAGCGGGGACGGCTCGGCGTCCTGACCGCTCGGCTCGGGTGCCGTCGGCTCCTGCGTGGGCTCCTGCGTCGGCTCCGCGGTCGTCGGCTCGGCCGTGGGTTCGTCGGGCTCCCCGCCGGCCTCCGCGGCGGTGAACCGGAACGTGCCCTCGACGGGGTGCCCGTCGGACGAGGTGACGCGCCACTGCACGGTGTACTCGCCCGCGGGCAGCGTCCCGCCCAGCGGCTGGGTGATGGTGCGGTCGACGACCTGCGCCGGCCCGTCTGCCGCGTCGCGCCCGTCGGGCGTGAGCACGACCAGCCGCGTGCCGACCGCCATCGCGGTCGCGGAGAACTCGAGCGTGATCGCCTCGGGCGCCATGGGGACGGTCGTGCCGTCCGCGGGGTCGCTGGATACGAGCGAGTCGTGCGCCTGGGCCGAGCCGGCTCCGGCGACGACGAGCAGCCCGGTGACGACGAGCCCGACGAGCGTTCGTAGCGTGCGCACGTCACTCCTTCCCGGCGCGGGACCGACGGCCGGTCAGGGCGAGCGCCACCGCGACCATACCGAGGCCGAGCCCCGCGCCGCCGAGCGCGCGCGCGACGCCGTCGGCGCTCGCCGTGTCGGCGGCGGTGTCCTCGGCCTCGTCGCCCTCCGGCGGGGCGGTCAGGACGAGCTGCGGCGCCGGGTGCGCGGGCTCCTCGTCCCCGTCGGCCACCTCGTCCCACCGCACGACGGTGCCGTCGCTGTAGGTCTGCGCGGCGGGCAGCACGATGCGCGTGCCGGGCTCGTCGGGCAGCGGCCCCGCCGAGATCCGGAACTCCTCGAACTCGCCGTCGCCGATACCCGCTCCGGCGTCGGCCCGCCACGTGACGCGCACGGGCGCCTCGGTGACGGTCGAGCCGTGCAGGTCCAGGGGCTCGGGCAGCGCGGCGCGCTCGACGGTCGCGGTCCAGCCCGGGACCGGCCTGGTCGACACCGACAGCAACGGCGTGTCGGTGGGCAGCTCGACGGACACCTCGACGGTCTGCGCGTCGGCGGACTCGTTGGGCACGCGGAACGTCATCGCGGTCCAGGAGCCCGCCTCGGTGGAGTCCGGGATGACGCGCACGTGCGCGTCGGCGGCGGTCGGCAGCCCGACGAGCAGCGCGGCGCCGAGCGCCGCCGCCGCGGTCCGGCGGCAGGCGGAACCGGTCGGACTGGTCGGACGGGTGCGTGCGGGGGTGGTGCAGTGCATGGGTGAGAGATCCTTACGCGGAGGCCGCGGGCGCGGCGGGGTCGGGGCAGCGCACCGACGACCCGCGCGCCGGCGGCGCGTCAGGTCCTCGGTGTGCCGGTGGAGGTGCGGGCCGACCCCGGCGGACCTCGTCGCGGCGGCGTGCCCCGCAGGTGCAGCGCGGCGGCGGGCGCAGACGTCTCGTCGGCGGGCAGGAGGCGCGCGACCACGGGCGCGACGAGCGCGACGGGCCTCCGGAACAGCGGCGCGAGCACCGCGCCGACGTGCGCGACGGCACGGTCGAGCCCGGCGACTGCGAGCGCCGTGGCCAGCGTCACGAGCACGTGCCACGCGGCCATCCCCCACCCGTCGACCGCGCTCGTCGTCGCACCGGCACATGCGTGCGCGACGCCCGCGACGCCGTGGTGCGCGTGCGCCCCCACGTCGACGCCGGACGACGCGCACGACCCGACGGCGGAGAACGCGCCGTGCAGCAGCACCTGGCCGACGCCGAGCACCCCGAGTGCGGCGAGCCGCCCCACCCGCCGCCCGCACACGAGCACCGTGACCGGCAGCGCGAGCGCGACGAGAGCGAGGACGAGCCCGGGCTGCGGCGCGGGTGCCCCGGCGAGCGCGTGCCCCCAGGCGGCGAGCGCGACGACCAGCACGGCGAGCACGACGGCGCGCGCCAGCCGCGCCGGTGCGGAGGACGCCCTGGTCATGCCCCGAACGCTAACCCGCGCCAGGGACCGAGGGCTCATCCCGGGACCCACGAAGGGGCTGCTCCTAATCGGTTGGGAGCGGATGAGTCAGCCGGTACGCCGGGTTCTGTCCCCGTGCGCGGTTGCCCCCCGCACGGGTGGCGGCCATCCATCTACGACGTACGTTGCCGCACGCCTCCAGCGACCTACCCGGGAGCTCGGGCGGGCCGCCCTCGAACGCTCCCTGTCTGGTCTTGCTCCGGGTGGGGTTTGCCGAGCCGCACCGGTCACCCGGTGCGCTGGTGGTCTCTTGCACCACCGTTTCACCCTTACCCCGTCCGAGCCGGCGGACCGGCTCGTCGTGGCGGTCTGTTCTCTGTGGCACTGTCCCGCGGGTCACCCCGGGTGGGTGTTACCCACCACCCTGCCCTGCGGAGCCCGGACGTTCCTCGGCGGATCGGTCCGAGGACCTCACCGACGCGGCCGCCTGGCTGACTCATCCGCGACGACGATGCTACCCGCCGCGTGGGTGGTCCTCGCGGACCCGGAGGGCAACGAGTTCTGCCCGCTGCCGGCCGCGCCGGCGGGACAGGCGCGGGAAGCCGGTGCCGAGGACGACGAACGTCACGTCCCGCCCGCCGCGTCGTGACCGGTGACGGGGCACCGCGGCGTCCTAGAGTCGTGCGGTGCTCCTGCTGCTCCCTCCGTCCGAGGGCAAGACGGCCCCGCGCCGCGGTGCGCACGTCGACCTCGACGCACTGTCCTCGCCCGCGCTGAACCCGCTGCGCGCCAAGGTCCTCGACGCGCTCGTCGAGGTCTCCGCGCGGCCGGACGCGACGGACGTGCTGCACGTCTCCGCAGGTCTGGCCGACGAGGTCGCGCGCAACACGAGTCTGCGCGAGGCCCCGGCGGCGCCCGCGCGTGGCGTGTACACGGGCGTGCTGTACGCGGCGGCGGGGCTCGACGAGCTGACACCCGCGCAGCGGCGACGCGCCGCGGCGTGCGTGCGGATCTTCTCCGGGCTGTGGGGCGTCGTCACGCCCGAGGACGCGGTGCCCGCGTACCGGCTGTCGGGCGGCGTCGACCTGCCCGGCGTCGGGCCGCTCGCCGCGGCGTGGCGCGCCGCGCTGCCGGACGTGCTCGACCCGGAGGCCGACGGTGCGCTCGTCGTCGACGGACGGTCGGCGGACTACGTGGCGATGTGGCGGCCGCCGGCCGGCGCGGACTGGGTCGCGGTGCGCGTCGAGCGCGAGCTGGACGGCAAGCGGTCCGTCGTGTCGCACAACGCCAAGCACGCGCGCGGGGTCCTCGCCCGGCACCTGCTCACGCGCCGCCCGCAGCCGCCGAAGGACGCCGAGGGTCTGGCGGGTGCCGCCGCGGAGCTGGTGGGCGGCGAGCTGCGCGCCGTCGAGCTCGGTGCCGCGCGCGCCCGCGGGCCCCGCACGCTCACACTCGTCGTGTGAGCACGCCATCGCGAGGCCGCCCCTGGTGGGTGGTCGCCGTCGTCGTGTCCGTGCTCGCCGTCGCCACGGGCCTGCTGCCCCGCGCGGACGCGGTGGCGCTCGCCGAGCGCACCGGGCCGGTGCTGCTGTTCGTCGCCGCGCTGACGGTGGTGTCGGAGCTGTGCGCCGGCGCGGGACTGTTCACCGCCGCCGCGGACGTCGCGGCGCGGGCGGCTCGCGGGCACCGGTGGGCGCTGTGGGCGGGCGTGGTCGTGCTCGCCACCGCGGCGACCGCGGTGCTGTCGCTCGACACGACCGCGGTGCTGCTCACGCCGGTGGTCATCGCGCTCGCGCGGCACACGGGCACGTCCCCGCTGCCGTTCGCCCTGGCGGTCGCGGCGCTCGCGAACACCGCGTCGCTCGTGCTCCCCGTCTCGAACCTCACGAACCTGCTCGCGGACCACGAGATCCGCCGGTCGGGCACCGGCTACCTGGACCTCATGTGGGCGCCGGCGCTCGCCGCGGTCGTCGTCACGGTCGTCGTCCTGGCCGTGCGGGACCGGGCCGCGATCCGCGGCCGCTACTCCCCCGCCGCCGCGCCGCCGACCCCCGACCCGGTGCTGCTGAAGGTCACGGGTCTCGTGGTCGCCGCCATGGCGGTCGCGTTCGTCGTCGGCGTGACGCCCGCCCTCGCCGCGGGTGTCGCCGCGGCCCTGCTGCTCGGCGTCACGCTCGCGCGCCGACGCCCGCTCCCGGTCGCGCCGGGCGACATGGTGCCGTGGCGCACGCTGCTCGTCGTCGCCGGGCTGTTCGTGCTCGTCGCGACCGCGCACGCGCACGGCATGGCGGACGTCCTGCACCGCGCGGCGGGCGACGGGAACGGCCCGCTCGACCTGCTGCGGCTCGCGGCCGTGGGCGCGCTCGCCGCGAACGGCGTCAACAACCTGCCCGCGTTCCTCGCGCTCGACCCCGCGGCCGCGGGTGACCCGCTGCGGATCGCCGCGCTGCTCGTCGGGACGGGCGTCGCGCCGATCCTCACCCCGTGGGGGTCGCTCGCCACCGTGCTGTGGTGGCAGCGGTGCCGTCAGGTGCTGCTCGACGTGCCCGCCGCGACGATCGTCCGCCAGGGCCTGCTCGTCGCGCCGCTCGCGCTCGTGGCGTCCGTCGCCGCGCTCGTCGTCGCGACCTGACCGCCGCGGCCGGTCAGGCCCAGCCCTCGCTCGGCACGGCGGCGGCCGCGAGCTCGTGCCGCCCGTCCGCGTACAGACGCACGACGCTCACCGACGCGGGCGACACGCGCAGCCGGCTCCAGGCGGCGGGCTCCACGCCCATCGCCGTGCCGAGCGCCGCGCGGATCGCGATGGCGTGCGACACGACCACGACCGTGCGGCCGCGCGCGGAGGCCAGCAGGTCCGCGAACAGCGACGCGAGCCGCTCCCCCACGTCGAGCACCGACTCGCCGCCGGGCGCACGCACCGTGGCGCGCGTGTGCCACGGCTCGAGCATCCCCGGCCAGCTGGCCTCGACCTCCTGCGCGGTCAGACCCTGCCACTGCCCGAAGTCCGCCTCCTTGACGCGCTCCTCGGTGCGCACCGGCAGGCCGAGCCGCTCGGCGACCGCCGCGGCGGTTTCCTGCGTGCGGACCATCGGGGACGCGAGGACCTCGCTGGGCAGCGGGGCGTCGGTCCACAGCTCGCGCCCGACGCGCGCGACGAGCGCCGCAGCGGCCCGCGCCTGCTCGCGGCCCTGCGCGTTGAGCGGCGGACCGGGCTCGCTCGAGCCGGAGAAGCCGCGTGAGACCGTCATCGCCGTCTCACCGTGCCGGACGAGGACGACCGTGACGGGCTCGTCGTCGTCGAACCGCATCGCGGCGCCCGACGGGCGCGGCACGCGGCCGGTGCCGGGGTCGGCCTCGGCGTCGGTCGTCGGGCCCGGCTCGGCCGGTGCGGACCACGCGTTCGTCACGACCGCGGCGCGGGTGTCCATCGCGCGGTTGGCGAGCGCGTCCGCCGCGGCGTTCTGCGCGCGGGGCACCCACGTCCACGTGACGGTCGCCGGGTCGACGAGCGCGCGGGCCTGCTCGGCCAGGCGGCGCATGTCCTCGTGCTTCACCTGCCACTCGCCGAGCATCTGCCGGACGACGAGCTGGGAGTCCATGCGTACCTCGAGCCGCGCCTGCGGGTCGATCTCCAGGGCCGCCCGCAGCCCCGCGACGAGCCCCGAGTACTCGGCGACGTTGTTCGTCGCGACCCCCAGGTGGTCGGCGCGCTCCGCGAGCACCTCACCGGTGTCGGCGTCGCGCACCACCGCGCCGTATCCGGCCGGGCCGGGGTTGCCGCGCGAGCCGCCGTCCGCCTCGACGACGAGCCGCCGCATCACTGCCCCTCGGGCAGGCGGACGAGGATGCGACCGCACTCCTCGCACCGCACCACCGCGTCCTCCGGCTTCGCCTTGATCGCGTCCAGGTCCAGCGGGTTGAGCTCGAGGCGGCAGCCCTCGCAGCGGCGCCCCCGCAGGGCCGCCGCGCCCTGGCCGCCGAGCTGCCCGCGCAGCCGGTCGTACAGCGCGACGAGGCCCGCGTCGAGTCCCGCCGCGGCGGTCGCGCGCTCGGACTGCACGGTCGCGATCTCCGCGTCGAGCTGCGCGTACGCGGCGTCGCGCTCGGACTCGACCTGCGCCTTGCCGGCCGCGAGCTGCGTGTGCGCGTCCGTGACCTCGGCGAGCGCCTTCTCGTGCGCCTCGAGCCGCTCCATGACCTCGAGCTCGACCTCCTCGAGGTCGCCCTGCCGCTTCCCGAGCGACTCGAGCTCGTGCTGCAGCGCCTGCAGGTCCTTGGCGGTGCCCTGACCGGAGTCGAGGCGCGCCTGGTTGCGCTGCGCCCGGTCCCGCACCTGCTGCACGTCCGCCTCGGCCTTCGCGAGCTCGCGACGCAGGTCCGCGACGGCGGTCTGCGACGTGACGAGCGCGGTGTGCAGGTCCGCGAGCTGCGCGTCGAGCTCGGCGATCCGCGCGAGCTCCGGCAGCGTGCGGCGCCGGTGCGCGAGCTGGTCGAGGCGCGTGTCCAGCGCCTGCACGTCGAGGAGTCGTCGCTGGTCCGCTGCGGGGGCGTTCGGCACGGGCAGTCCTTCCGGTACGCGGCTGGCGCGTGGTCGTCGTCGGCTTACGCCGGCTGGCTGCGCGGGTCCGTGCGGCCGACGCGACCCGTCCACGGGTCGGTGCACCGCACGCTCACGCGGGTCTCCACCGTAGTGCCCTCGGCCTGCAGGTCGGCCGCCAGGTCGCGTGCGGCGAGCCGCAGCCACGGCCACTCCGACGCGAAGTGCGCGAGGTCGACCAGGTAGGGCGTGGCCGGTCGCCCGGGGCGCGCGTCGAACTCCGCGCGCTCGCGCTGCTCGGACGCCGGGTGGTGGCGCAGGTCGGCGGTGACGTACGCGTCCGCCCCGGCCGCGCGCACGGCGTCGAAGAACGGGTCGCCCGAGCCGCCGACGACCGCGACGCGCTCGACGCGACCGTCCGGGTCGCCGGCGAACCGCACGCCCTGCGCCGTGGCGGGCGTCGCGTCGGCCGCGCGCTGCGCGAAGTCCCGCAGCGTCGTCGGCTCCGCGAGGCGCCCGACCCGCCCGGTGCCCGTGCCGCCCGGGAGCGCCGCGGTCTCCAGCACGTCGAACGCGGGCTCCTCGTACGGGTGCACCGCGCGCATCGCGGCGACGACGGCCCGGCGCAGCGACCGCGGCGCGACCATCTCGACACGGGCCTCGACGACGACCTCGCGCGTCCCGACGGTCCCGACCGCGGGCGTGGCCCCCGGCAGGGGTGTGAACGTGCCCTCCCCCGTGGTCGTCCAGGCGCACCGCTCGTACGCGCCGACGGCCCCCGCGCCCGCGGCGGCCATCGCGTCGACGACTCGCGGCGCATCGGCCACGGGCACCATCACCACGTGCTTGTCGAGCGTCGGGAGCGGGTCGGGCAGCAGCGGCTCGACGTCGACGAGACCGAGCACCTGCGCGAGCGCGTCCGCCACGCCGTCGGTCGCGGCGTCGGCGTTCGTGTGCGCGGTCAGCAACGCGCACCCGCCGCGCACCAGCCGGTGCAGCACGTCGCCCTTGAACGTGGTCGCGGCGATCGAGTGCACGCCCTTGAGCAGCAGCGGGTGGTGCGTCACGACGAGGTCCGCGCCCCACTCGAGCGCCTCGTCGACGACCGTCGCCACGGGGTCGACGGCGAACAGGACGCGCCGCACGGGCTGCTCGGGGGCCCCGGTGACGAGCCCGACCGCGTCCCACGACTCCGCGGTGGACGGCGGGTAGCGCTTCTCGAGGACCCGGACGACGTCGGACAGGCGTGCTGCGCTCACGGGTGAGCACGCTACCCGCGACGGCGCCCTCTAGGTTGGCGCCGTGAGGGAAGCGTGGACGTGGCCCGCCTACACGGGGGTGCTGCTCGGCACCGGGCTGTTCCTCGTGCTGTTCGTACCCGCGCTCGTCTGGCAGTTCCGCGCGTACGGGCGCCCGTCGGCGCTGCGGCTGCTGACCGTCGCGGCCGCGTGCGTGTACGTCGTCGCGCTCGTCGCGTACACGCTCCTGCCGCTGCCGACGGGAGACCGGGCCGCGTGGTGCGCGGAGCACGCCGCGAGCCACAACGCGCACCCGCTGCAGATGCTCACGGACATCCGCGAGGTCCGCGCGGACGTCGGCACACGCGCCACGCTGCGCTCGTTCGTGTTCCTGCAGGTCGCGTTCAACGTGCTGCTGTTCGTGCCGTTCGGCGTGCTCGTGCGCGTGCTGCTGCGCTGGGGCGTCGTGCTCACGACGCTCGCCGGTGCGGCGACCTCGGTGCTCATCGAGGCGACGCAGTACACCGGCGTGCTCGGCCTCGTCGGCTGCTCCTACCGCGTGGGCGACGTCGACGACGTCATCACGAACACGACGGGCGCGCTCCTCGGCGCCGTGCTCGCGCCGATCGTCCTGCACGTCGTGCCGTCCTCGTCGTCGCTGGCGACCCACCGCGGTGTACCGCGACCGGTCTCGGTGTGGCGGCGGTGGACCGGCATGGCGCTCGACGCCGGTGCGGTGCTGCTCGTGGCCGCGGCCGTGACCGTCGGCACGCGGGTGCTGCGTGCCGTCGAGGGTGCGGGCCGGGCGCAGGTCGTCGCCGAGAACGGCGGCCTGCTCGCGGTCGTCCTCCCGTTCGTGCTCGTGGTCCTGCTGCCCGCGCTCGTCGGGTCCGGTGCCTCGTGAGGGCAGCGGGTCGTGTGGCTCGTCCCCGTGTGGTCCGACGAGCGTCCCGGACCGGCGCGCCGCGTGCGGCGGCTGCTGCGCGCGCTCGTCGTCGCGGGCCCGTGGTGGCTGCTGGTGTCCGCCGGGACCGTCGACGCCCTGCCGGAGGGCACCGCCGACGGGCTGGTCGCCGCGGGCTGGACGCTCGCGGCGCTCGCCGTCGTCGTCGCCGCGGTCACGCGCCGCGGCCTGTCCGGCGTGCTCACCGGCGCGCGCGTGGTGGACTCCCGCTCCCCCGACGCCCGCTGACGCGGACCGGTCGCCGACTCAGCCCAGCGCGACGACCGGGTCGCCGACGGCGAGCTCGCCCGCCGACTCCGGCACGAACCGCACGCCGAACCACACCTTGCCGTCCTCGCGGCGGTGCCGGGCCAGCGTGCGGGTCGGCTCCTTCGAGGTGCGCAGCGTCTCCAGGTCGACCGTCGTCATGACGCACCGGTCGCAGCGCTCGGCGAACCGCAGCACCACGTCCCCCACCCGCACGCGCGACCACCGGTCCTCCTCGAACGGCTCGAGGTCCCCGTCGACCACGAGCGTGGGCCGGAACCGCTCCATCGGCAGCGGCGGGTGCCCCCGCTCGTCGGCGAGCCAGCCGTTCAGCGCGTCGAGCGACGCGGTCGTCGTCAGCAGCACGGGCGCGGTGTCCGCGAACGACAGCGGGTCGCCCGGGAGACCGCCGTGGTCGGGCGACACGCTGCGTCGCCCCGGGTCGTCCAGCCAGACGAGCCGCACCGGCCCGCCGAGCGCGTCCGACAGCCACGCGTCCGCGTCCGGGTGGCACGCGGTGGCCACGCCGACCCGCGAGAGCGTCACCGGCACGTGCGGACCGCCGTGCGGCTCGGCGACGACGAGCGGCTCGCGTCCCGGCGCCGACAGCTCGATGCCGCCGACGACCGGGCGCGCCGTGATCCCGAGCATCTCCGGGTCCATGCGCGCGGTGACGGTGTGCCCCTCGGCGTCGACCACCATCCACCGCCGGTCGCCCCGCGGCCCGAGCCGGTCGAGCGCCACCCGCTCCACCTCGACGCCGCGCAACGACTTCACGGGCCGCACCGCGAGCGCCGTGACCTTCGCACCGGTCACCGTGGGGCCTCCTCGTCGTGCGACGTCCTCGTCCGGAGCGCCGTCGCGGCGCCGCTCGCTCCGCCGCTCGCGCGGAGTGGGCCCGGCCGGGTTCGAACCGGCGACCCCCGCGGTGTAAGCGCGGTGCTCTGACCAGCTGAGCTACAGGCCCCTGCCACGAGCGCCCGAGCGCTCGACGGCGGCACAGCCTACCGGGACCGTGCGACGCCCCGGTGACGAGGCTCAGACCCGCTCGAGCGCGGCCGCGGTGTCGGCGACGAGGTCGTCGGCGGACTCCAGCCCGACGGACAGGCGGACGACGGCCTCGGACACCTCGAGCTCGGTGCCCTTGACCGACGCGTGGGTCATGCTCGCCGGGTGGTTGACCAGCGACTCCACGCCGCCCAGCGACTCGGCGAGCGTGAACAGGCGGGTCGACTCGGCGAACCGGCGCGCGGCGGCGCCGTCGGCGAGCTCGAGGCTGACGATGCCGCCGAACCCGGTCATCTGCCTCGCGGCGAGCTCGTGGCCCGGGTGCTCGGGCAGGCCCGGGTAGTGCACCCGCGTGACCTTGGGGTGCGCGGCGAGCGCGTGGGCGACCGCGAGCGCGTTCTCGCCGTGTCGCTGCACGCGCACCGCCAGGGTCTTGATGCCGCGCGTGGTGAGCCACGCGTCGAGCGGACCGGACACGGCGCCGGCGGCGAACTGCAGGAACTTCACCTGCTCGGCGAGCTCGGCGTCCCGCAGCACGACGGCGCCGCCGACGACGTCGGAGTGCCCGCCGAGGTACTTGGTGGTCGAGTGCACGACGACGTCCGCACCGAGCGCGAGCGGCCGCTGCAGCGCGGGCGTGGCGAACGTGTTGTCGACGACGAGCAGCGCGCCGGCGGCGTGCGCGAGGTCCGCCAGGGCGGCGATGTCGCTGACCCGCAGGTACGGGTTCGAGGGCGTCTCGACCCACAGCAGGCGCGCGCCGGTCTCCTCCAGCGCGGTGCGCACGCCGTCGAGGTCGGTGAGGTCCACGACCCGGTGCCTCACGCCCCACGGGCCGAGGACGCGTGAGACGAGGCGGTACGTGCCGCCGTAGACGTCGTTGCCGATGAGCAGCGAGTCGCCGGGGCGCAGCACCGCGCGCAGCAGCGCGTCCTCGGCGGCGAGGCCGGACGCGAACGACAGCGCGCGCGTGCCGCCCTCGAGCGCCGCGAGCTGCGTCTCCAGAGCGGTGCGCGTCGGGTTGCCCGAGCGGCCGTACTCGTAGCCGTTCCGCAGCCCGCCGATGCCGTCCTGCGCGAACGTCGAGGACAGGTGCAGCGGCGGGATGACCGCGCCGGTCGTCGGGTCGGGCTCCTGGCCCGCGTGGATCGCGAGGGTCTCGAACCCGGCGTTCTCGTGGTCGCTCATGCGCTCGCCTCTCGGTGGCTCGGGCTCAGTGGCTCAGGAAGGTCAGCAGGTCGGCCCGCGTGACGACGGACAGGGGCGCGCCCTCGTCGACGACGAGCAGCGCGCTCGCCTCGCCGAGCGCCTTGCGCGCCGTCTCGACGGACTCGTTCGCGCCGATCTGCGGCAGGCCCTCCTGCAGCACGGCGGACACGGGGTCGCCCATCTCGACCTCGCCCGAGAACACCTTCTCGAGCAGGGACTCCTCGTCGACGGCGCCGACGACCTCGCCGATCACGACGGGCGGCTCGGCGGTGAGGACGGGCAGCTGCGAGACGCCGAACTCGGTCATCATCGCGATCGCGTCGCGGACCGTGTCGGCGGGGTGGGCGTGCACGAGCGCCGGCAGCGAGCCGTCCTTGGCGGTGACGACGTCGCGCACGGTGCGCTCGGTGGGCAGGTCGCTGAACCCGTAGCTGCGCAGCCAGGCGTCGTCGAAGATCTTGCCGAGGTAACCTCGCCCGCCGTCGGGCAGCAGGACGACGACCACGTCGTCGGCGGTGAGGCCGCGCGCCACGCGCAGGGCCGCGGCGACGGCCATGCCGCTGGACCCGCCGACGAGCAGGCCCTCCTCGCGGGCGAGCCGGCGCGTGAGCTCGAACGACTCGGCGTCGCGGACCGCGATGACCTCGTCGACGACCGTCGGGTCGTACGCGCCGGGCCAGATGTCCTCGCCGACGCCCTCCACGAGGTACGGCCGCCCGGTCCCGCCGGAGTAGACCGACCCCACGGGGTCCGCGCCGACGACCCGGACGGCCCCGTCGGAGAACTCCTTGAGGTAGCGGCCGGTGCCGCTGATGGTGCCGCCGGTGCCGATGCCCGCGACGAAGTGCGTGACGCGGCCGTCGGTGTCGGCCCAGATCTCGGGGCCCGTGGTCTCGTAGTGGCTGCGCGGCCCGTTCGGGTTCTCGTACTGGTTCGGCTTGAACGCGCCGGGGATCTCGGCGGCGAGCCGGTCGGACACCGAGTAGTAGGAGCGCGGGTCGTCGGGCGCGACGGACGTGGGGGTGACGACGACCTCCGCGCCGTACGCGGTGAGCACCGCGCGCTTGTCCTCCCCCACCTTGTCCGGGACGACGAACACGCACCGGTACCCGCGCTGCTGCGCGACCAGGGCGAGCCCGACGCCGGTGTTGCCCCTGGTCGGCTCGACGATCGTGCCGCCGGGCCGCAGCAGACCGTCCCGCTCGGCGGCGTCGATGATGCGCGCGGCGATGCGGTCCTTCGACGAGCCACCCGGGTTGAGGTACTCGACCTTGGCGAGCACGAGGGCGTCGACGCCCTCGGTCACGGCGTTGAGGCGCACGAGCGGCGTGCCGCCGACGAGGTCGGTGATGCGGGAGGCGTACTTCATGGCTGCTGGTCCTTCGGGGGGATGTCGTCCGCCCGGTGCGGGCGCGGGTGCGGGTCGGGGCGCCCCGGCACGGGGGCACGTGGGGACTCGTCAGGGACGACAGCAGCGCAGCACGGGTCCACGGTAACCCGCGGGCTCACAGGGCGGCGAGCGCCTCGCGGTACGCGCCGAGCGGACGGGCCTGCCCGCGGGGGTTGACGACGCTCCAGCGCAGCACCCCGTCGGCGTCGACGAGGAACGACCCGCGCAGCGCGTGACCCGTGGTCTCGTCGAACACGCCGAACGCGCGCGACGCCGCCCCGTGCGGCCAGAAGTCCGACAGCAGGTCGAACGTGTACCCTTCGTGCTCGGCCCACGCGCGCAGCGTGAACATCGGGTCGCACGACACGCCGAGCAGACGCACGCCCGCGGCGTCGAACTCCGCGAGGTTGTCGCGCAGCTCGCACAGCTCCGAGGTGCAGATCCCGGAGAACGCGAACGGCACGAACACCAGCGCGACGGGCGTGCCGCGCAGCGCCGACAGCGTCACGGGCGTGCCGTGCGTGTCGGGCAGGGTCACGTCGGGCACCGGCTCGCCGACGACGAGCGCGCCCTGGGAGGCAGACGTCACTTGCCGCGGCCCCGCGCGCCCAGCCGCGTGGCCGACCAGTCGGGCGCGATCGAGAACGTCGTCATCGCGTGCAGGCCGGACGTCGTCGCGGCCTCCTCGATGTCGGAGTGGGACACGTGGCCGGGGCGCCCCGACTTCGGCGAGAGCACCCAGATCGGGCCGCTGTCCTCGAGCACCGTCATCGCGTCGACCAGGTAGTCGGTCAGGTCGCCGTCGTCGTCACGGAACCAGATCACGGCGCCGTCGGTGACGTCGTCGTAGTCCTCGTCGACCAGCTCGGTCCCCGTGATCTCCTCGATCGCCCCGCGCAGGGTCTCGTCGACGTCGTCGTCGTAGCCGAGCTCCTGGATCACCTGACCCGCGGCGAAACCCAGTCGGGCAGCCTGGTGCTGCCCGGCGTCCGCACTCGCTGACACGTCCCGTCCGATCCCTTCGTCGCGGCCCACCACCCGTGGCGGGCCTTCCGATGTGCGCACAACCTAGCCCACCGCAGCGGGCCCCACCTGGCAAGAGTCGTCGCACGCGACACGCCCCGCTCGTGTGACGCAGCACCCACTGTCACGGACATCACGTGCCGCACGCATGACCCGCGTGTGACTTTCCGGGGCTCTGGGTCCGAGAATGGGGCGGACTACCCGCCCCGTGCACGTGGCAGCCGGCCGCGCGCGGGCCCGGGCCGACGATGTGCGCCGTGGCCGATCCGGCCCGTGCGCCGACGAGAGGCGAGGAGCACTGGTGGCTCAGATCGACGAGACAGGCCCGCTCATCGGCGGCCTGCTCAGCCAGGTACCGGACATCGACCCCGAGGAGACCGGGGAGTGGGTCGAGTCCCTCGACGGACTCATCGACGACAAGGGCGGCCCGCGCGCGCGGTACGTGCTCATGAGCCTGCTGCGGCACGCGCGTGAGCGGAACGTGGCGATCCCGTCGTCCCTCAACACGCCGTACGTGAACACGATCGCGGTGCACAACGAGCCCTACTTCCCGGGCGACGAGGTCATCGAGCGGCGCTACCGCTCGTGGAACCGCTGGAACGCGGCCGTCATGGTCACGCGCGCCCAGCGCCCCGGCATCGGCGTCGGGGGCCACATCTCGTCGTACGCGTCCGTGGCGACGCTGTACGAGGTCGGGCTCAACCACTTCTTCCGCGGCAAGGACCACCCGGGCGGCGGCGACCAGGTGTTCTTCCAGGGCCACGCCTCCCCCGGCGTGTACGCCCGCGCGTTCCTCGAGGGCCGCCTGAACGAGCACCAGCTCGACGGGTTCCGCCAGGAGCTGTCGCACCCGGGCGGCGGCCTGCCGTCGTACCCGCACCCGCGCCTCGCGCCGGAGCTGTGGGAGTTCCCGACCGTGTCGATGGGTCTCGGCCCGGCCGCGGCGATCTACCAGGCGTGGACGAACCGCTACCTGCACAACCGCGGGATCAAGGACACGAGCCAGCAGGACGTGTGGGCGTTCCTCGGCGACGGCGAGATGGACGAGCCGGAGTCGCGCGGCCTGATCCACCTGGCGGCGCAGCAGAACCTCGACAACCTGACGTTCGTCGTGAACTGCAACCTGCAGCGTCTCGACGGCCCGGTCCGCGGCAACGGCAAGATCATCCAGGAGCTGGAGGCCGAGTTCCGCGGCGCCGGCTGGAACGTCATCAAGGTCATCTGGGGCCGCGAGTGGGACGTCCTGCTCAACGCCGACAAGGACCGCGCGCTCGTCCACCTGATGAACATCACGCCGGACGGCGACTTCCAGACGTACCGCGCGGAGAACGGCGCGTTCATCCGCGAGCACTTCTTCGGGCGCGACCCGCGTACGAAGGCGCTCGTCGAGAAGATGACGGACGACGAGATCTGGGCGCTCAAGCGGGGCGGGCACGACTACCGCAAGATCTACGCGGCCTACAAGGCGGCCCGGGAGCACACCGGCCAGCCGACGGTGATCCTGGCGCACACCATCAAGGGCTACGGGCTCGGCTCGGGCTTCGCGGGTCGCAACGCGACCCACCAGATGAAGAAGCTCAAGATCGACGACCTCAAGCTGCTGCGCGACACGCTGCACATCCCGTTCACGGACGAGCAGCTCGAGGAGAACCCGTACCTCCCGCCGTACTACCACCCGGGCTTCGAGGACGAGGCGATCCAGTACCTGCTGGAGCGCCGCCGTCAGCTCGGCGGGTTCGTGCCCGAGCGCCGCTCGACGCACAAGCCCGTCACGGTGCCCGCACCGGAGAAGTACGACGGCCTCAAGAAGGGCTCGGGCTCGCAGGAGGTCGCCACGACCATGGCGCTCGTGCGCCTGTTCAAGGACCTGCTGAAGGACAAGGAGTTCGGCCACCGCCTGGTGCCGATCATCCCGGACGAGGCCCGCACGTTCGGCCTGGACTCGATCTTCCCGAGCGCGAAGATCTTCAACACCGTGGGCCAGCACTACCTCGCGGTCGACCGCGACCTCATGCTGAGCTACAAGGAGTCCGAGGCCGGGCAGATCATGCACACCGGCATCAACGAGGCCGGTTCCGCGGCCGCGTTCCAGTCGGTGGGCACGTCGTACGCGACGCACGGCGAGCCGCTGGTCCCGTTCTACTTCTACTACTCGATGTTCGGGTTCCAGCGGACGGGCGACCAGTTCTGGGCTGCGGGCGACCAGATGGCCCGCGGCTTCCTCATCGGCGCGACGGCCGGCCGCACCACGCTCACGGGCGAGGGCCTGCAGCACGCCGACGGGCACTCGCCGCTCATCGCGGGCGCGATGCCGCACGTCGTCCACTACGACCCGGCGTACGGGTACGAGATCCGGCACATCGTGCGCGACGGCATCGAGCGGATGTACGCCGAGGACAACGGCGGCCGCGACCGTGACGTCATGTACTACCTGACGGTGTACAACGAGCCGATCGTCCAGCCGGCCGAGCCGGAGGACGTGGACGTCGAGGGCATCCTCAAGGGCATCTACCTGCTGTCGCCGGCCGAGGGCGACGGGCCGCGCGCCCAGATCCTCGCGTCCGGCGTGGCGGTGCCGTGGGCGCTCGAGGCCAAGCAGCTCCTCGCCGAGGACTGGGGCGTGCGCGCCGCCGTGTGGTCCGTGACGTCGTGGAGCGAGCTGCGCCGCGACGGCCTGGCCGCCGACGAGCACGCGTTCCTGCACCCCGAGGAGGAGGCGCGCGTCCCGTACCTCACGCAGAAGCTGGCCGGCGCGGAGGGGCCGTTCGTCGCGACGACGGACTACGACCACCTCGTGGCCGACCAGGTGCGCGCGTGGGTGCCCGGCCCGTACGCGACGCTCGGTGCCGACGGCTTCGGCTTCTCGGACACCCGCGCGGCCGCGCGCCGGCACTTCAAGATCGACGGCCCGTCGACCGCGGTGCGCGTGCTCCAGCAGCTCGCGCGCCAGGGCGCGGTGCCGGCCGACGTGCCGGCCCGGGCGATCGAGAAGTACGCGCTGCACGACGTGACCGCCGGCACCTCCGGCAACACGGGCGGCGACTCCTGACCGCCGCGCACGCCTGAGCGCACGAAGGGGGCCGACGACCTCGTCGGCCCCCTTCGTCGTCCCTGGCGTCAGGGCGGAGGTCAGGTCCCGGGCATCGCCTGCTGGGCGGCGGCGACGACGTGCGCGAGCTCCTCGCGCAGCGACGCGACGGCCGCCTGGTCCGGGTACAGCTCGAGGTTCCGCAGGAACTGCTTGGCGTCGAGCGGGCGGTCCGCCTCGACGGCCGCGAGGACGAGCTGGCGGGCGACCTCCGGGTCGTGCTCGCGGGGGCGCCAGTGGCCGACGCCGAGGCCGAGCGCGTCGACCGGCTGGCCGGCGTCGCGCAGCAGCGACAGCGCCTCGACGAGCGCGGTGCCGGACGGGTCGCGCTCCGCGGCCGTGGTGAGGCGCCGCACGGTGCCCTCGTGGTCGTCGCGCACGGACAGCCGCGCGACCTCGATGAGCGGGTACCAGGCGCGCGGGTTGCCGGCGAGCTCCTCGCCGAGCGACCACACGGCCAGGTCGGCGGCGCGCTGGCGCGCGACCTCGTCCTGCGGCGCGGTCAGCGGGTCGCCGTCCGGGCCGGTCTCGGCCGCGCGGCGACGCACGATCTCGGCGAGCGCGGCGAACGCGCGCACGTTGTTGGGGTCGTCGGACAGCATCGACCGCAGGGCGTCCTCGTGCAGGGTGTCACCGCGCCGCGCCGTGCTGGTCGGGCGGCGGGCCCCCACGCGCGAGGCGCTCGACGGTCGACGCATGAGCTGGCGCAGACGGGGCAGCAGAGCCATGCAGCGACACTAGCCTGTGGGCGTCCGCGAGGCCGACCCGAGATGCCGCGAACCGGGCCCCTCGGGACGAGCCCGGCACGTGGTGCGCGGCACCGCCGCACGGGCGACGCGCGCGCGGGTTTGTCGACTCCCCACAACGGCACCGCCTATGCTCCCCCCATGCCCCGCACCCCCGGCCGCCCTTCGCGACCCTCGACGACACGGGCGACGCCCCCGGCGCCGCACGTCCCGACGAGCGAGACCCAGCGCCGGGTGCGGGAGGGGTCGGGCCTGCTCGCAGCCGCCGCGATGCGCCGCCTCGACGAGGACCTCGACTGGTACCGCGCTCTGCCGGCCGAGGAGCGCTCGTGGGTCGGGCTCGTCGCGCAGGCCGGCATCAGCGCGTTCATCAACTGGTTCGCCGACTCGGCCCGCCCGCCGCACGGCGTGAGCGACATCTTCGCGAGCGCCCCGCCGGAGCTCACGCGCTCGATCTCGCTGCAGCACACGCTGCACCTGGTGCGGGTCGTCGTGGACGTCGTCGAGACCCACGCCGAGCGGCTCGCGGCCCCCGGCGAGGAGCGCGAGCTGCGCGAGGCGGTCCTCCTGTACTCCCGCGAGGTCGCGTTCTCCGCGGCCGAGGTCTACGCGCGCGCCGCCGAGGTGCGCGGCGCGTGGGACGCGCGGCTCGAGGCCCTGGTCGTGGACGCGCTCGTGCGCGGGGACGTGGACGACTCGGTCCGCTCGCGCGTCGCCGCGCTCGGCTGGAGCGGGCGCGGCCCGACGCTCGTGGTCGTCGGGACGACCGCCGCACCGATCGACGAGGTGCGCGCGGCGGACCTGCGCCGGGCGACGAGCCGCGCGGCGGACGACGCGCTCGTCGGCATCCAGGGCGACCGCCTGGTGATCTTCCTCGGCGGCGAGGGCGACCTGCGCGCCGCCGTGACGTCGCTGCTCCCCCGGTTCGGGCCGGGGCCGGTGGTCGTGGGACCGCAGGTCGCGGACCTGACGGAGAGCGCACGCTCGGCGCGCGCCGCGCTGGCGGGTCTGCAGGCCGCGGCGGCGTGGCCGCAGGCGCCGCGCCCGGTCGCGGCCGACGACCTGCTCCCCGAGCGCGTGCTCGTCGGCGACCCGCTGGCACGCCGCACGCTCATCGCGCAGGCGTACGAACCGCTGTCCGCGAGCCAGGGCGCGCTGCTCGAGACGATCTCCGCCTACCTCGGCACGGGCCGCTCCCTGGAGGCGGCGGCCCGCTCGCTGTACGTGCACCCGAACACCGTGCGCTACCGGCTCAAGCGCGTCGCCGACGTCACCGGGTGGGACCCGCTGGACCCGCGCGAGTCGTACGTGCTGCAGACCGCGCTCGCCGTCGGCCGGCTCGACGGTCGGCTCGACGACGGGGACTGAACCGCACTACCGGAGCGAGCCCGCCACCGGTTTGTAGGACACCCACAAGGGCGTGCGGCATTCTCGGTGCGCGCCGCGTACCGGGCCCACGGGGCCGGGCGGGCACAGTTGACGGGTGCTCGTCGTCGTCTGCCCCGGACAGGGTGCCCAGTCCCCCGGCATGCTCGCCCCCTGGCTCGAGCTGCCCTCCGTCGCCGAGGCCGTGGGCCGCGCGTCGCAGGCCACCGGCCTCGACCTCGTCGCGCACGGGACCACCTCGGACGCGGACACGATCCGCGACACCGCGGTGGCCCAGCCGCTGCTCGTCGCCTCGGCGCTCGCGACGCTGCGCGCGGTCCTCGAGGCCGACGACGCGCAACCGCTCGGCGCGCAGACGGCCGGCCGCCTCGACGTGACCGCGGGCCACTCGGTCGGCGAGCTCGCCGCAGCGGCGGTCGCGGGGGTGCTGACCGACGAGGAGGCGCTGCGGCTCGTCGCGGTGCGCGGCGCGGCGATGGCCCGCGCGGCGGCCGTGACCCCCACGGGCATGAGCGCGGTCGTCGGCGGCGACACCGACGAGGTGCTCGCGACGATCGAGCGGCACGGCCTCGTGCCCGCGAACGTCAACGGCGGCGGCCAGGTCGTCGCGGCCGGCACGCTGGACGCGCTCGCCGCCCTCGCGGCCGAGCCGCCCGCCC
>Ga0207868_1000328_pt1 | contig 56020 bp, 42 predicted proteins | sample Passage237B_FD_187370 | JGI IMG/M metagenome (GOLD analysis project Ga0207868, IMG submission 187370) | Cellulose adapted compost microbial communities from Newby Island Compost Facility, Milpitas, CA, USA - Passage2 37B (SPAdes) (version 3) ... | reverse complement strand
ATGGCTGCACACCTACAACACTAAACGCCGCCACAGCGCACTCGGCGGCCTCCCGCCCCTCAGCCGAGTGTCACCAACCTGATGGCCGAGTACAGCTAGTCTGCGGATGCAGGCGCGGCCGAGCCTCCGCTGCGACGGCGGCGGCGGTTGCGCTTGCGACGCGGCGCGTCGCCCGTGGGAGACCCTTCGGCGCGCGGCGCGTCCTCGCGCGGACCCGAGCGCTCGCCCGAGCGGCCCTCACGCGAGCCCGATCCGGAGCGCTCGCCTCCGCGTGGCCCGCGACCGTCACGAGAGCCTCCGCGGCGGCCTCCGGAACGGGAGCGGCCTCCAGAACGCTCCCCGCCCTTGCCGGCCGGCTTCTTGCCGGTCTCGCCCAGGTCCTCGAGAGTCTCCGCCTCGAGGCCCTCTCGCACGCGGGCCTCCTTGGGCAGCACGCCCTTGGTGCCGGCGGGGATGCCGAGGTCCTCGTACAGGTGCGGTGAGCTCGAGTAGGTCTCGATCGGCTCGGGGTAGCCCAGGTCGAGAGCCTTGTCGATGAGGCTCCAGCGCGGCACGTCGTCCCAGTCGACGAAGGTGACAGCGGTGCCGGTCTTGCCCGCGCGGCCCGTGCGGCCGATGCGATGGAGATAGATCTTCTCGTCCTCGGGGCACTGGTAGTTGACGACGTGCGTGACGTCGTCGACGTCGATGCCGCGCGCCGCGACGTCGGTCGCTACGAGGACGTCGATCTTGCCGGTGCGGAACGCGCGCAGCGCCTGCTCGCGGGCGCCCTGGCCCAGGTCGCCGTGGATGGCGCCGGCGGCGAAGCCGCGCTCGCGCAGCTCGTCGCTGATCTTGGCGGCGGTGCGCTTGGTGCGCGCGAACACCACCGTCAGGCCGCGGCCCTCCGCCTGGAGGATGCGGGCGAGCACCTCGATCTTGTCGAGCGCGTGGCAGCGGTAGACGAACTGGGCGATCGCCTTGACGGTCGCGCCGTCGTCGTCCGGGTCCGCCGCGCGGATGTGCGTGGGCTGCGTCATGTAGCGGCGAGCCATCGCCACCACGGGTCCGGGCATCGTCGCAGAGAAGAGCATGGTGTGGCGCGAGGCGGGCGTGGCACCCAGGAGCCTCTCGACGTCGGGCAGGAAGCCCAGGTCGAGCATCTCGTCTGCCTCGTCCAGCACCACGGTGCGCACGTATCGCAGGTCCAGGTGGCCCTGGTTGAGCAGGTCGATCATGCGGCCGGGAGTGCCGACGACCACGTCGACGCCCTTGCTCAGCTGCTCGATCTGCGGCTCGTACGCGCGGCCGCCGTAGATCTGGGCGATGCGCACGGTCCGCTTCGCCGATGCGGTCTTGAGGTCCTCGGCCACCTGCACGGCGAGCTCGCGCGTGGGGGCGACGATGAGCGCCTGCGGCTTGCCCGCCGCGTCGCCGAGCTCGTCGTAGCCGGGCTCGCCCGGGGCGACGATGCGGTGCAGGGCCGGGACGCCGAAGCCGAGCGTCTTGCCCGTGCCGGTCTTGGCCTGGCCGATGATGTCGTGCCCAGCCATCGCGACGGGGAGCGTCAGCGCCTGGATGGGGAACGGCGTGGTGATGCCGGCGTCGGCGAGAGCCTCCACGATGAGGGGGTTCACGCCGAAGTCGGCGAAGGTCTGATCAGACATGTGATTCCTTGAGAAGCGGCGCGGGGGCCTGGTGATGGCAGCCGATCGCGCATCATCAAGGACTCGCGGCGCGTGTCGCCGCGTGGGTTGCGACCGGGCAACCTTGTGAGACCAGTCTAGCCGCCTGGGCCCTGCCAGGCCATGTCCGGCCTATCCTGGGGCCCATGCGCGTCGTGGTGATGGGTGTGACCGGCTCCGGAAAGTCGACGGTGGGCAAGGCCGTCGCCGAGGCCTTCGGCTTCGAGTTCGCGGACGGAGACGACTTCCACCCGGCCGCGAACGTGGCCAAGATGGCCGACGGCACCCCGCTCACCGACGAGGACCGCTGGCCCTGGCTCGACGCGGTGGGCGCGTGGCTCGCACAGCGCGATGGGGCCGTGGCGGCATGCAGCGCCCTCAAGCGCGTGTACCGGGACAGGCTGCGCGAGGCGGCGCCGGGCATCGTGTTCGTGCACCTCGCGGCGCCGCAGGACGTGCTCGAGGAGCGCGTCGCGCGCAGGCACGTCGAGGAGGGACACTTCGCGACGCCGGGCCTGCTGACCTCGCAGTTCGAGGCGCTCGAGCCGCTCGCGATGGACGAGGTGGGCGGCGTCGTGGACGTGGCGACGGCGAGCGTGCCGGAGGCGTGCCAGGCCGCGATCGACATCGTCGCCGCGGTCGAAGGCTAGGGCGCAGGCGCAGGCGCAGGGGCGGCAGGCGCGCAGGCGCAGGGGCGCACGCGCACCGAGGCGGCTGCCGGCGGCGAGATCGGTCCCGGCGCCGGGCTCAGGCCTCGAAGCCGACGCGGCGCTTGGCCTCCTCGCCGATCTCCACGTAGCCGATGGCGCTCGAGGGGACGACGATGCGGCGCCCCTTCGTGTCGACCAGGTCGAGCGTCGCGCCGCTGAGGGCGTCGGCCACCGTGGCCGCGACGGCGTCGGCCGTGAGGTCGACCTCCACGATCAGCTCGCGGCTGACGTTCTGCACCCCGATGCGGATCTCCATGGTGACCTCCTTGGTCGGCTTGGGACCTGGCACGAACTATCGTAGGGGGGTGCCAGGACGAGGAGCCTCCCTGTTCGCAGGCAGGGAAATGTTCGGACTCCCAGCAGACCGCGTGCTGCTGGTGGGTCTGGGTGCCCTCCTCGCTGGAGTCCTCGTCGCATGGGGAACGACCCAGGTACCGGGCATGCTCGCCGCTCCCGAGGTGACGGCGTCGCCCACACCGAGCCCCACGCCCATCCCCACGGAGAACGTCGAGGTGCCTTTGTTGGCGCCCATCCTGCGCGACCTGGACGAGGCCGACGCGGAGGCGGGCGTCACGACCCTCGACTTCACGTATCAGGGCGAGGGCACCTTCTCCGTGGTCGAGGGCGAGGGCACTCCCTACGGCGACGCGCCCATCCGGTGGGTGGCGATCTTCGTCGAGGACGGCGTCTCCGCCAACCCCACGGCGTTCTCGCGCTTCGTCATGCGCACGCTCAACGAGACGCGCGGCTGGGGCGCCGAGAACCGCATGCAGTTCGTCCAGACCGACGGCGTGGCGGACTACCGCATCCGCCTCGCAAGCCCGTTCACGGCCGCCGCGCTGTGCGCGGACAGCCACGTGGCCGCCGTGGTCGGCCCGGTGGTCGAGGCGACCGCGGCCGCCGAGCCGGAGACCACCATCGAGCCCACGAGCGACCCGAGCCTGCTCGCGGGCGAGGACCTCGAGGACCTCAAGCTCGAAGGCGACCCGGCGTGCGCGCACGAGGGCGAGATCATCATCTCGGTCTACGACTGGACTGCGGGCTTCCCGGCGTTCGGCGCCGATCGCACCGCCGCGCGCCAGTACCTTCTCAACCACCACATCGGCCACCTCTTCGGCCACGAGGAGGCCGAGTGCACGGGAGGCCGTGCGGGCGTCATGGCCGACCAGCGCGGCGAGATGCCGTGCGAGCCGAACCCCTGGCCCTACCCGGACGTCGTCACGCCCGACGAGTCCTAGCCCGCCGGGGATCGGCCCCGTCGAGCCGACGCGCCACGCGGGGCGCCGCGACGCTGGCGGCTGTCACCCGTCGGTGGTGGGATAGGCCCATGACGACGACGCTGGCACCTCCCGCCTCCGCTGCGCCGTCGCCCGACCCCACGCCGCTCCAGGCCGCGGCCGTCGACGCGATCGTGCGCGGCGAAGGGCACGTGGTCGTCGTGGGAGAGGCGGGCTCCGGGAAGAGCCTCGTCGTGGTGCGGGCCGCGGCCAGGGCCGTCGCGGAGGGCCTGGCCCCCGAACAGGTCCTCGTCCTCGCTCCCACACGCGCAGCGGCCGCGCGCCTGCGCGATGCCGTCGCGGTCGCCCTGGACCGCCCCGTCGGCGCGCCCGTCGCGCGCACTCCCGCCTCGCTCGCACATGCGATCCTGCGCGCGGCCGCTGCCGCCCAGGACCGTCCCGATCCGATCCTCGTCACGGGCGCGGAGCAGGACGTCATGCTGCGCGAGATTCTCGAGGGCCACCTCGCGGGACGCGTCGCGCCGCTCGACTGGGCGGGCGTCATTCCGCCCGAGGCGACGCGGCTTCCCGGCTTCCGCGCGGAGCTTCGTGACCTCATCATGCGCGCAGAGGAGGCGGGAGTCGGGCCCGACGGCCTCGAGAGCCTCGCCCGCCAGGTCGACCGCCCCGAATGGCTCGCGGCCGCCCAGGTGATGCGCGAGTACCTCGACATCACCGTGTTGCGCTCCCTGCCCGCCGACCAGGGCGAGCGTTACGACGCGGCGAGCGTCATCCCCGAGGCCGCTGCGGCGCTGCGCGAGTGGCCGGGAGCGTCCAAGCCGCGCTGGCGGCTCGTCATCGTCGACGATGCGCAGGACCTCACGCTCGGCGGGCACGAGCTGCTCGGGGCGCTCGCGGCGGACGGCGCCCGCATCGCGCTCGTGGGCGACGCGGACGCCTCGGTGCAGGGCTATCGCGGCGCGGTCCCGGCGGCGCTCGCGCGGGCGACGGCAGAGTCGGGCCCCTACGCCCTGGGCGCACGGGTCGTGGCGCTGGGGGAGGGCATGCGCCAGGGCCCCACGCTCACACGGGTCAGCCGCGCGCTGGCCGAGCGCATCGGCGTGCTGGGCGTGGGCTCGCCGCGCCATCCGCTGCCCGAGCCTGATCCGGACGAGGCCGCGACCGTGACCGTCCTGACCGCTCCCCACCGCTACGCGCAGTCGCGCGCGCTCGCGCACCAGCTGCGACGGGCGCGGCACGGCCTCGACGGCGAGGAGATCCCGTGGGGGCGCATGTGCGTGATCGCGCGCTCCGCGGCGCGGCTGCGGGAGCTGCGCGCCGACCTCGCGGCGGCCGACATCCCCTGCGAGCCGCTCGGCGAGGCCGTGGCCCTCCATCTCGAGCCGGCCGTGGCGCCCCTCCTGCGCATCGTGCGCGCCGCCGCGGGCGAGCCGTGGACGGAAGAGGCGGTCCTCGCCGTGCTCGGCTCCCGCGCGGTGGGGCTCGACCCCGTGGGCCTGCGCCGCCTGCGGCGCGAGCTGCTGCGCGAGGAGAGGGCAGGCGGCGGCGAGCGCAGCTCCTCCGAGCTGCTCGTGGACGCGATCCAGGATCCCGCGCGCTTCGCGACGCTGCGCGGGCCGGAGGCGCGGGCCGCGGCCGCCGCGGCCAGGGCCGTGGTCGCCGCGCGCGAGCGCATGTCCCAGCCGGGCGCGACCCCGGGAGCCGTGCTGTGGGCCGCGTGGGAGGCGCTCGGCGTCGCGCAGCAGTGGCGCGCCGCCGCGCTCGCGGGCTCGGCGCGCGACGATGCCGACCTGGATGCCGTGATCGCGCTCCTCAAGGCCGCGCAGTCCTACGCGGAGCGCCTGCCGGAGTCGGGAGCCGAGGAGTTCGTCGCGTACCTCGAGTCCCAGGACTTCGCCGCGGACTCTCTGGGCGCTCGTGCCTCGGTGACGGACGTCGTGACGTTCTGCACCCCGGCATCGGCGTTGGGACGCGAATGGGACCTCGTCGCCGTCGCGGGCGTCGAGGAGGGCGTGTGGCCCAACCTGCGCCTGCGCGACAGCGTGCTGGGCGCACAGCATTTCGCGGAGATCGTCGCCGGCAGGGCGCAGGCCCAGCCGCTCGACGAGCGCGCGCGCATCGCGTACACGGCCAGCGCGCGGCGCAACGTCCTCGACGACGAGACCCGGGCCATGCATGTGGCCGTGTCGCGGGCGCGCAAGCGCCTCGTGGTGAGCGCCGTCGTCGCCGACGAGTCGCGCGCCTCGCGCTACCTGGCCCTCATCGCCGACGCCGCGGGCGTCGAGGTGCGCGACGCCCTGGACGAGCGCGGGCTCGCCGGCGTCTCCGACCTCCGCACTGCCGTGGTGGCGCTGCGGCGCGAGGCGAGCCGGGCGTCGGGCGAGGAGCGGGCGCGGCATGCGCGCATACTCGCCGCCCTCGCCCAGGCGGGAGTCCAGGGAGCCGACCCGCGCGAGTGGCACGGCGTCCCTGAGCCCTCCACCGACGAGGGCTTCTGGAGCGAGGATGAGCCGGTGAGGGTCTCGCCCTCGCGCGTCGAGTGGGTGGAGAAGTGCGCGCTGCGCTGGGCTCTCGAGTCCGTGGGCGCCGTGCGCGAGTCGACCCAGGCGCAGGACGTGGGCACCCTCATCCACGCGCTCGCGGAGGCCCACCCTGACGGCGACGCGGCCGCGATGCTGGCCGACTTCGACCGCAGGTGGGCGGAGGCGTACGCGCTGACCACGTGGCCGGAGCGGGCGGCGTATCAGAGCGCGCGCGAGAAGGTGGAGCGCCTCGCGGCGTACCTGCAGTCGCGGCCCGCGGACACGGTGCTCACGGAGCAGCCCTTCCGCGTGGAGATCGACCGGGCGGTGCTGGCGGGCAAGGCGGACCGGGTCGAGGTGGTCGGCGACGACGCCTACGTGGTGGACATCAAGACGGGCTCGTCCATGCCGTCGGTGGCCGAGGCGCAGGCCAACGCCCAGCTCGCGATGTACCAGCTCGCCATCGAGTCCGGCGCCGTCGAGGGCGTCGCCCACAGCCGCGGCGCGGAGCTCGCGTTCATGTCGAGCGGCAAGGCGGGCGCGCCGCGCCGCCAGGGCCCCATCGACGTCGAGGAGACGCGGGAGCGCTTGCGCGAGGTGGTCGACACCATGGCGGCGAGCGGCTTCCTCGCCACGCTCAATCCGGGGTGCGACGGCTGCCCTGTGCGCCGCTCGTGCCCCATGCACGTGCAGGGAGCGCAGGTGACGGACGCATGAGCCAGCTCATCGACGCCTCGGCACAGGGCGACCACGGCGTCGTCGTGGGGCAGGGCCGCACCCCCGCCCAGATCGCGGCGGTCATCGCGCCCGGCCGCTCGCTCACGCCCGAGCAGGAGAGCATCATCGGCTCCGGCCTGGGCGCCTCGCTCGTGGTCGCGGGCGCCGGCTCCGGCAAGACCGAGACCCTGTCGCTGCGCATCCTGTACCTGCTCGACAACGCGCGTGCGCTGTGGGGGCATGACATCTCGCCGTCGGAGATCCTGTGCCTCACCTTCACCCGCAAGGCGGCCGCGGAGCTCGCCCAGCGAGCCGCCGAGCGCATCGAGGCGCTGTTCGGCCGTGACCCCGCCCGCCCGGACGTGACCGTGTCCACGTACAACGCCTACGCCGCGAGCCTCGCCGCCGAGCACGGCCTGCGCGTGGGCGTGGACCCGGAGTCCACGATCCTCACGGACGCGGCGCTGTGGCAGCTCGCCGACTCCGTGGTGCAGTCGTGGGACGGGACCGTGGAGACGGACTCCGCCGTGTCTACGGTCACGAGCGCGGTGCCGCGTCTGGCTCAGCAGATGCGCGACCACGGCATCAGCCCGGCGGACCTCGCGGCGTGGGCGGAGGGCGTGCTCAGCTTCCTGGAGGCGCTGCCCAAGCGCGAGGGCGAGGCGGTGCCGGGTGCCATGACGCAGGACCTCGCCCGCAAGGTCGGCAAGATCCGCACGCTCGCCGCCATGGCCGACCTCGTGGCGGAGTTCGACCGGCGCAAGCGGGAGGCCGCACAGCTGGACTTCAGCGACCAGGTGGACATCGCCGTGCGGCTGGCCCGCCTGCCGCATGTGCGGGCGATCGAGCGCTCGCGCTACCGCGCTGTGCTCCTGGACGAGTTCCAGGACACGACGCACCAGCAGCTCGACCTGTTCGCGCTCATGTTCGGGGCCGAGCATCCTGTCATGGCGGTGGGAGACCCCAACCAGGCGATCTATGGCTTCCGCGGGGCGTCGGCGGCGGCCCTGCTGCACTTCGTCGAGCGCTTCGGCGACGAGGCGGTGGCGCGCCACTCGCTGTCGGTGAGCTGGCGCAACGAGGCCTCCATCCTCGACGCCGCGAACGCCTCCGTCGCGTCGCTCACGTGGTCCAAGGTGCGAGGAGTGCCGCTGCGCTCCAAGGCGCAGGAGCTCGGCCGGCCGGAGCCGGTGCGCGCGGCTCCCGGCGTGGTCGCGACGCGCCTGCTGAGCGAGGAGGACGAGGCGAAGGCCGTGGCCGGCTTCCTCGCCGCGCGGCGCGCGGAGCTGGCATCGGACAAGCCCGACGGCGTGGTCACCGCCGCGGTGCTGTGCCGTCGGCGCTCGCAGTTCGCCGCCATCGCCGACGCCCTCCACGCGGCGGGGATCGACTACGAGATCGTGGGCCTGGGGGGCCTGCTCGACGTGCCCGAGGTCGCGGACCTCCTGGCGCTTCTCGAGATCGCTCACGACCCCACACGCGGCGACGCCCTCATGCGCCTGCTCGCCGGGGAGCGCGTCAACCTGGGCCCGCGCGACCTCGCCGCGCTGTACGACCGCGCTGAAGAGCTCGCCGGGCCGCGCGACGAGCGCGAGCACACCGCGAGCATCGTGGACGCGCTCGGCGCGCTGCCGGGACCCGAGTGGGTCTCCAAGCACGGGCGCTCCCTCACCCCGGTCGCGCGGCGCCGCCTCACGGAGCTCGCGGGCGTCGTGGACGCGATCCGCTCCCACACCTACGCGCCGCTTCCCGAGCTCATCCTCTTCGCCGAGCGCGCGTGGGGCCTCGACATCGAGGCCGGAGTGGCGCGGCTCGACGGGCGCACCCGGCGCGCGGTCGACGCCTTCGTGGATGCCGCACGGGGCTTCGCCGCGGCGGCCGAGCACGCCACGCTCGGCGCGTTCATCGCGTGGCTCGACGCCGCGCGCAAGGAGGAGGACGGGCTGAGCGCGCCGGTCCGCGAGCCCGATCCGCGCGCGGTCCAGCTCCTCACGGTCCATGCCGCGAAGGGCCTCGAATGGGACGTCGTCGCGGTGCCGGGCCTCAACGACGGCCACTTCCCCGGGGTGAGCCCTCCGTCCGCCTCGACGCCCTTCTACTCGAGCCTGGGCTGGCTCGACGGCATCGGCAACCTCCCCTACGAGCTGCGTCGCGACCGCGACCAGCTGCCGCAGTGGGGCTTCCACCACGCGACAGACCATGCGAGCCTCAAGCGGACCGTCGAGGACTTCCGCGAGGCCGCCGGCGCTCACGAGCTCGAGGAGGAGCGTCGCCTGTACTACGTGGCGCTCACCCGCGCCCGCTCGCACGTGCTCCTCAGCGGCTCCTGGCACACGGGAGGATCGACCGTCCGCAGGCCGTCGATCTACGTCGAGGAGCTCGTGGCCGCAGGCGCGGTCGCCGTGGGCGAGTGGGTGCCCCAGCCGGGTCCCGAGGACGCGCTGCCCCAGGTCGAGCGCATGCCCGAGCTGTGGCCGCGCGTGCCCACGCAGGCCCAGCTCGAGCGCCGTGCCCTCGCAGCCGACGTCGAGCGCGAGCGCGCAGCGCTGGGCGACCACGCGGCGCTCCTGACACCGGAGTCCGATCTGCCTCTCGCCAGGGAGATCGGCGCGATGCTCGCCGAGCGCGCCGCCCGCGGCACGGCGCCCGTGACGCTTCCCGCGCACCTGTCGACGTCCGCTCTCGTCGCCCTGCGCCGCGATCGTGAGGCCTTCGCGGACCACATCCGGCGCCCGATGCCGGTCGAGCCGACCGTCGCGGCGCAGCGCGGCTCGAGCCTGCACGTATGGATCGAGCAGCAGTACGGGCACACCATGCTCATCGACGACGACGAGCTCGCGCAGGGGATCCTCGGGCCCGAGGAGGAGGGCCGGGCCGCGGCGGCGGCGAACGAGCTCGCCGAGCTCAAGGCGCGCTTCGCCGCCTCGGAGTGGGCGCGGCGCACGCCCATCGCGATCGAGGTGGACGTCGAGCTCCCCGTGGGCGGGGTGACCATCCGCTCGCGCATCGACGCCGTGTTCCCTGCGGGCCAAGGGCTCGACCGGGTCACGGTCGTGGACTGGAAGTCGGGCTCGCCGCCTCGCGACGAGCACGAGAGGGCGGCGCGCGAGGTCCAGCTCGCCGTCTACCGCCTCGCCTGGGCGCAGTGGCAGGGGATCGAGCTCGAGGAGGTCGACGCCGCGTTCCACTACGTGGCCACGGACACCACGGTGTGGCCCGAGCGGCTGCTGAGCCGTGAGGAGATCGTCGCGCTGCTGCGCGCAGACTCGTGAGCCGGGGAGCCCCGCGGCCGCGCGGCGGCTAGCCCTCGGGCGGGGCCTCGTCCTCGGAATCGAACAGGAGGGCCTCCAGATCGGCGAGCATGCCGCGCCCGTCCTCGATGACATCGGCGTTCTCGGTGCGCACGCCGTACATGAGCCAGCGCAGGAGCGCGAGCTCGGAGGCGAGGCGAGCGCGGTCGAGCAGGTGCGGGTCGCGCAGCTCGCGCCGGCCCATCGTGTACGCCTCCATGACGGAGTCGAGCACGTCCTCAGGCGCGGCGGCGACGAGCCAGGCGAGGTCGTCGGCCGGGTCGGCGACGCGGGTGTCCATCCAGTCGAGCACGCCCGTCACGATGCCCTCGCGCACCATGAGCTGGTGCTCGCCCATGTCGCCGTGCACTACCGTCGGCTCGAAGCGCCACCACGAGATGTTCTCGAGCTGCTGCTCCCAGCGGTCGGCCAGACGCGGCGGGACCAGTCCCGTCTGGGCGCCGGCGTCGAGCTCGGCGAGGCGGCGCTGGCGGTACTCCTCGGCGGTGTACGAGGGCAGGCCCTGATCCTCGACGAGCGTCGTGGGCAGCTCGTGGATCTGGGCGATCGTGCGGCCGATGCTCGCGGCGAGGCCGGGTCCGGGCTCCACGGCGGCGAGCACGAGCGGTGAGCCCTGGATGTCCGAGTACACCACGGCGCGGCCGCCGCTCTCCCCAGCGATCGTCGCGGCACCTGCGGGGCGCGCGACCTCGAACTCGATGAGGCCGGCCTCGCGCGCGCGGGTGAGAGCGCGCAACACGCCCATCTCCGCCTCGAGTGCGGCCCCGGCCGCGGCGCGGCGCGGCGCGCGCACCATCCACCGCTGTCCCGTGGCGTCCTTGACGATCACGACGTCGAAGTCCGCGTCGGCGAGCGGGCTGCGCAGCACGTCGTACACGTCAAGGCCCGGCACCGCCACGGAGGCGAGCGCCGCAAGGGCCAGGGGTGATCGGGGCACGGCTTCACGGTAGAGCCAAACGCGTGGCGGATGCCACTGCCCACGCGGGCGGGCGCCTCCTCGGGACGGACGTAGGTTGTACTCATGAGGAGTCCCTGGACGCTCGCGGAGCCGCTCATCGTCGACAGGGCGGCTGAGCGTCGCGACACCTTCGACCTGGACCACGCGCTCGCCGTCGTCGTGCGCCACGGCGCCGTCCTCACGCGCGACGGCCGTCTCGAGCTCGTCGAGCCCGAGCGGCGGCCGGAGGCGGAGCTCATCGTCTATCTGGGCGTGACCGAGGGCCGCGACGTCATCGCCGTCGTGCCCACCGCATCGGCCGCCCAGGACGTCCCGGCGGACCTGCGCATGACGGGCCTGCGCGAGCACATCGTGTTCACCGCGCACGGCGGCGAGCACGGGGCGCGCGACCGCGAGCTCGGCGCGACGGCCGTCGCCCTCGCGACGTGGCACGAGAACCACCCGCGATGCTCGGTGTGCGGCGATCCGACGCAGCCGCGCAAGGGCGGGTGGATCCGCTGGTGCGAGCGCGATGAGCGCGAGCACTACCCGCGCACCGACCCGGCCGTCATCGTCGCCATCACCGACCCCGACGATCGGCTCCTGCTCGCCCACGCCTCGTACTGGTCGCCGCGCCGCTTCAGCCACCTCGCCGGCTACGTGGAGCCGGGGGAGAGCCTCGAGCAGGCCGCGTACCGGGAGGTGTCGGAGGAGGCCGGCCTCACGATCACCGATCTCACGTACGTCGCGAGCCAGCCCTGGCCGTTCCCCGCGTCGATCATGGTGGGCTTCACCGCGCGCGTGTCCGACCCGACCTTGCGCCTCGACGACGAGGAGATCACCGAGGCACGCTTCGTCACCCGGGCGGAGATGTCCGCGCTCGCCGCGGACGGCAGCATCGTGCTCGCGCCTCCCGGCTCGATCGCGCGCACGATGATCGAGAGCTGGCACGGCGGGCCGCTCGCCTGAGCCGTCGCGCGGCGGAGCCATCGCTCCCGGCTCCTTGCCCGCAGTTGCCCGTGACGCCGCGCGGACGTCGTCCCCGGCTCCTTGCGCCGCCGTCCGTCCCCGTCGCGGGGTCCGAGTCACCCGGGCGTCCTCCGCCACTGACACAATGCCGTCAATGCACGCCGACGAGATCCTCGATGCCCTGGACCCCGAGCAACGCGCCGTCGCCACGGCCCTGCACGGTCCCGTGTGCGTGCTCGCGGGCGCCGGCACGGGCAAGACGCGGGCCATCACCCATCGCATCGCCTACGGGGTGCGCGTCAACGCCTACAGCCCGCAGTCGGTCCTCGCGGTGACGTTCACGGCGCGCGCGGCGGGCGAGATGCGCCAGCGCCTGCGCGCGCTCGGCGTCGTGGGGGTCCAGGCGCGCACCTTCCACGCGGCCGCGCTGCGGCAGCTGAGCTACTTCTGGCCGCAGGTGGTGGGCGGCCAGCTGCCGCAGATCGTGGAGGCCAAGGCTCCGCTCGTGGGCCGCGCTGCCCGGGCCGCGCGCCTCGACGTGGACCGCCTCGCCGTGCGAGACCTGGCATCGGAGATCGAATGGGCGAAGGTCTCGCTCGTCGCCGCGGAGGACTACGTCCGCGTCGCCGCCGACGCCGGCCGCCCCGCCCCCGCGGGGATCCCGCGCGAGAGCGTCGCCGACGTCATGCGCGCCTACGAGGAGATCAAGACCGAGGCGGTCGTGCTCGACTTCGAGGACATCCTGCTCCTGCTCGCGGACATGATCGGCCGCCACCCGGAGGTGGGCGACCAGATCCGCCGCCAGTACCGCCACTTCGTCGTGGACGAGTACCAGGACGTCTCTCCGCTTCAGCAGTACCTCCTCGACCAGTGGCTCGGGGGGCGTCGCGAGCTGTGCGTCGTGGGCGACCCCGCGCAGACCATCTACTCCTTCGCTGGCGCGAGCCCGCGCTACCTCCTGGGCTTCCAGCGCCAGTACCCGGACGCCACGGTCGTGCGCCTCGTGCGCGACTACCGCTCCACGCCGCAGGTCGTGGCGCTCGCCAACGCCCTCATGGCGCAGCGACGGACGGCGGGCTCGGGGGTGGAGCTCGTGGCGCAGCGGCCCTCCGGCCCGGCGGTCGGCTTCCACGCCTACGCGGACGATGCCGCCGAGGCCGAGGGGATCGCCGAGCGCATCGGCGCCCTCATGGCCTCCGGCGTCCCGGCGCGCGAGATCGCGGTGCTGTACCGCACCAACAGCCAGTCGGAGGCGTTCGAGGAGGCGCTCGCGAGCCACGGCATCGGCTACCTGGTGCGCGGCGGCCAGCGCTTCTTCGACCGCGAAGAGGTGCGACGGGCCATGGTGCTCCTGCGCGGCGCGGCCGTGGCCCCGAGCGAGGACCCGCTCGGCCAGCGGGTGCGCGATGCCGTCGCGGACATCGGCTGGGCGGAGGAGCCCCCGGCCGCGCGCGGCGCCGTGCGCGAGCGCTGGGACTCGCTCAACGCCCTCGTGGAGCTCGCGGACGACTTCGACGCGACGGCCCGCGCCGCGACCGGCGAGGGGGCGACCATGCGCGACTTCGTCGAGCACCTCGCGGAGCGGGCTGCCGCCCAGCACGCTCCGTCGGTGGACGGCGTGACGCTCACGACGATCCACGCGGCCAAGGGTCTCGAGTGGGACGCGGTCTTCATCACGGGACTGTCGGAGGGGTTCCTGCCCATCTCCTTGGCCGAGGGCGACGACGCGATCGAGGAGGAGCGGAGGCTGCTCTATGTCGCGATCACGCGCGCCCGCGAACACCTGTCGCTGAGCTTCGCCCGCGCGCGCACCGAGGGGGGCCGGGCCACGCGCAAGCGCACCCGCTTCCTCGAGAAGTGGTGGCCCGATGCCCGCCCGGCCAAGCCGGCGCGGGTGAGCGCCTCCGTGGCAGACCTCGACGTCGACGAGCTCACGCTCTTCGAGGCGCTCAAGGAGTGGAGGCTCGAGCGGGCGCGCGAGGCGAACCGTCCCGCCTTCACCGTGCTCGTGGACTCGACGCTCGCCGCGATCGCCAAGCAGCGCCCCGGCACGCTGCGCGAGCTCGCGGGGATCCATGGCATCGGCTCGTCCAAGCTCGAGGCGTACGGCGAGGAGATCCTGCGCATCGTCGCGAGCGCCGGCTAGGCGGCGGCCTCCTCGACGGCCCCGCATCCGCACTCCGGATGCGGCCACGCCGGGCGCACGCTCGGCGGCCCGAGCGGCTCGACGCGCCACACGGCGTTGAGGGCCCACGCGGCCGCGCTTCCCGACCCGCCGCGGCGGAGGCCGCTCGCCCACGCGAGCAGCATGGCCGCCGCGAGCGATCCCGCCAGCTCTGCGACGTGCGGCTCGACGACCGGTCGCCGAGCCGCCCCGCACTGCAGCGCGAGCACGGGCCACAGTGGGTCCGCCTGCGCTCGCTCCAGCGTGAGGCAGCGCGCGCAGGCGCTCGCCCCCGGGAGCACGAGCGGCCCCACGTCCACGCCGCACTCGTCCGTCGTGACGAGGACGTGAGGGGTGTCCGTGCGCAGCAGCGGGAGCCAGGCGACGGGGTCGGGAGCGCCCATCGCCACGGCGATCGCGGCATCGGGCCGGGACAGTCCGGTGCGCGCCGCGGCGAGCGGCACGGCGGCCAGCAGCTCACGCACGGCCGCGCCCGCGCAGGACTGGCCCGGCAGGGGTGTGGAGAAGACGCCGGGCGCCTCGACCGAGGCAGGGCTGGGATCGGAGAACTCGACACGGTGTCCGTGACGCGCGAGGGCGCGCGCCGCCGCAAGTCCGACGGCCCCGGCGCCCAGGATGCCCACGGTGAGCCCGTCCGGGGCCTCGGCATCGACTTCGAGGTGCCCGGCCCTGACGGCGTCGCGCAGCGCGCGGCGCACGGTCGGCCCCAAGCGTGACGGCGCGACGCGCCCTCCCTCGAGCGCGGCGAGCGCCTCCTGCTCTCCCGCGCTGAGGCCGGTCACGACGACGGGACGCGCGAGGCCGATCTGGCTCACGCCGGGGCCGCGGTGCAGGACGGCCACGCCGCGTCGGAGTCTCATGCGGCGATGGTGCCGCAAACGGGGAGGGCGGGTCTCGGTTTCCACAGGACCGACCAGCGGCCCGCCTCGGCGGCGCGGCTGGGCGACCTCGGACATGGCAAAGGCCGGGCCGCCGTCACTGGCGACCCGGCCCTGACGCCTAGGTGATCAGGCCTTGCCGAGGATGCGGTTCAGCTTGGTGCCGCACTCGGGGCACGTCGCCTTCGCCATGCGGCGGCCGTTGTCGGAGATGACAACGTCGCCCTCGGTCGTGCGCTTGGCCTTGCACTTCACGCAGTAGAACTCGCCTGAGTACTTGTCCGCCATGCGTTTCTCCTTCTTTCCTTGCGATCCGAGGACCGCACCCTGACCCGCTGACGGGCCGTACGGTTCCAGCGTAGAGGTGCAGGCGGACAAATGGGGTGAGATGCGCCCGACGTGTCGCACAGGGCTTTTCGGCCCCGCTGCGCCCGTTCCCCGGGCCCGCGCGCGCCCGCTCAGGGCTCCGGCGGTGCCTCGCCGTCGCCAGGGCTCGCCCCGCCGTCCTCGCTGAGCATGCGCTCGAGCTCGCGGTCGATGTCGTCGGGCTCGGCCTCGCCGGTGACGCGGTCGACCCACGCCCGCCAGTCCTCGAGGTCGACGGCGGTGGGCAGGACGTCGGGGTGCGACCACAGGTCGTCTCGCCGGCCAGGCCCGATCCGGCGGGTCAGCTCGGCCCACATGGCGGAGGCGTCGCGCATGCGGCGCGGGCGCAGCTCCAGGCCCATGAGCTTCGCGAAGGTGTCCTCTGCCGGGCCGCCGGCTGCGCGACGGCGACGCATCATCTCCTGCAGCTGGCCGAGCTCGGGGATGTGCGGCGCGGCGGCGCGCGCGGTGATCTCGTCGACCCATCCCTCGATGAGGGCGAGCCACGTCTCGATGGAGGCGAGGGTCTCGCGCTGCTCCTGCGAGTGCGAGGACGCGAAGATGCCGGTGCCGAGAGCCTGCTGCAGCTTGCGGGGATCGCCCAGGCCGGCCGAGCGCACCGCCTCGTCGAGCGCGGCGGCGTCGATCGTCACGCCGCTGGCGTAGCGCTCGATGCTCGTGCGCAGCTGTCCCGCGAGCCACGGCGCGGCGCCGAAGAGGCGCACGTGCGCGGCCTCGCGCAGCGCCACGTACGCGAGCACCGTGTCGCGATCGATGTCCAGGCCGGCGGCGAACTCGTCGATCGAGCGCGGCACGAGCACGACGCGCTGCTCGTTGAGGAGCGGGAACCCCAGGTCGGTCGCGCCGAAGGCCTCGCGCGCGAGCGCTCCGGCCGCCTCCCCCATGTGCATGCCGCACACCGTGGGGCTGATGGCGCTCAGCAGGGTGCCGGTCGCCTCCGGGGGAAGGTCGCGGCGCTCCTGCTCGAGCAGCCCCGTGAGCGCCATGGAGACGCTCGCCGCCACGGGACCGGCGAGGTAGCGCCACGTGGGCAGCGTCGCCTCGACCCATTCGGCGCGGCTCCAGATCTTGGGCTCGGCGGTGGCGGGGTAGAAGTCCGTGACGGCGTCGAGCCACAGCTCGGCGGCGGAGATCGCGGTCCGATGCCGTGCCGCGACGGCGGCCGTCACGCTCGGGTCGCCGCCCTGGGCCGCGACGCCGCGGGCGACGTCGTGCGCGAGGCTCCAGTTGACGTCCTCGCCCCGCGACTGGCGCACGAGGGCGCGGATCTGTCCGAGGATGTGCTCCACCATGCCGGGGCTGTCGGCGACGCCGCTCGCCTGCGCCAGCGCGGCCGGGTCCATGCCCATCGCCCGCAGCTGCTCGAGCGCGCTCTCGGCCTCGTCGCCGAACAGCTCGCGCAGGAGCCTCATCCACGGCTCGGATTCCTCGCTCACGTTCGCTCCCTCGCTCCTGCGCACGCTGCGCGGGCTCTGATCACGCTAACGAATGGGCGCCTCGTTTGGGGGCCGCGTTCGCTATCGGCAATGATGGTCCGATGCGAGATGACGTGACGGCCGCTCCGGCGGTCCCCGAGCCGCTCGCTCTCAGCGAGGCGCCTGCGAGTCGCCGCTCCATGGTCATTGCGGGCACGGGCCTGCTCGGGTCGCTGCTCACGGCCGCGCTCACGATCATCCCCTCGCCCTACGCGATCGGCACCGCGGGCCCCACGTTCGACACGCTCGGCGAGATCAACGGCGTCCCGCTCGTGAGCATCAGCGGGGCGCCGACGTACGAGGCGACGGGCGAGCTGCGCCTCACGACCGTGTCCGAGGCTCAGGCGTCGACCCAGGTGTTCACCGTCGGCCAGGTGATCACCGCCTACTTCTCGCCGTCGGCCACGGTGCTTCCCGAGGAGGCGGTGTTCGGCGATCCGAGCCAGCGCGAGCAGAACCTCGACGCGAGCGCCCAGGAGTGGGTCACCTCCCAGGAGAAGGCCACCGTCTCCGCCCTCGAGGCGCTCGGCATCCCGGTGCCGGCCACCTTGACCGTCGTCGAGGTCATGCCCGAGTCCCACGCGCTGGGCCTGCTGGAGGCCGGCGATGTCATCATCGGCGCCGACGGCCGCCCGGTCGTGTCGTGGAACGACTTCGCCTCGGCGATCGCCGCGCATGCGCCGGGCGACGACTTCACCGTCACCGTGCGCCGTGGCGCGCACGAGGTCGATGTGACCTTCGCCCTGCTGGGCGAGCCGGGTCAGGACCCGCGCATCGGCATCCTCGTGGACCCGCAGTTCGACCTGCCCATCAGCGTGGACGTGAAGATCGACTCCGTGGGCGGGCCCAGCGCCGGCTCGATGTTCGCGCTCGCGATCATGGACCTCCTCACCGAGGAGGACGAGCTCCACGGCGCCAAGGTGGCCGGCACCGGTACGATCGACATCGACGGTGACATCGGCCCCATCGGCGGCATCCGCCTCAAGATGCTGGGCGCGCGAGCCGACGGCGCCGACCACTTCCTCGCTCCCGTGGAGAACTGCGGGGAGGTCGTCGGGCACGTTCCGCCCGGCCTCAGCGTTTACGCGGTGGATGACCTCGCCGAGGCCTACGCGGCGATCCTCGCCATCGGCCGCGGGGACACCGCCCATCTGCCCACCTGTCCAGCAACCTAAGGATCAGACGTGACCTACGACGACGAGGACCGCCGCACCGGAGCCATGCCGAGCCTGGCCATGCCCCGCCGCCGCTCTCCGCTCGCGATCGCGACCACCGTGGTCGGCGCCGTGGTGCTCGTGAGCATCATCACCGCCAACATCTGGACCGAGTATGTGTGGTTCGAGCAGGTCGGCTACACCCACGTGTGGACCACCCAGTGGCTCGCGCGCATCATCATGTTCGCCGTCTTCGGCCTCATCGCCGGCCTCGCGGTGTGGGGGACGCTGCAGTGGGCGCGCAAGGCGCGCCCCGCGCTGTCTCCCGCGCGCAACACCCCGCTGGACCAGTTCCGCGAGCAGGTGCGCCCCGTCGAGCGCGTCGTGACGATCGTGCTGCCCGTCGTCGTGGGCCTCATCGCAGGCGGCGCCATGAGCTCGTACTGGCCGCAGATGCTGCTCTTCTTCAACCGTCGCGACTTCGGCAAGCCGGACCCGGAGTTCGGCCTCGACGCGTCGTTCTACGTGTTCACGCTGCCGGTGCTGCGTGCCGTCGTGGGCTACATCATCGCCGTGCTCGTCGTGTGCGTGATCCTGTCCGCGTTCGTGCACCTGCTGTACGGCGGCATCTCGGGCGGCGGCCGCACCTTCGTCGCCTCGCGCGGCGCTCGCGCCCAGCTCGCCGTCCTGGGTGCCGCGCTCATGGTCGGCATCGCGGTCAACTACTGGCTGGACCGCTACGCGCTCATGACCCAGCAGTCGGACCGCTTCGCCGGAGCGATGTACACCGACGTCAACGCGATCCTGCCGGCCAAGGGCATCCTCTTCGGCATCGCGCTGCTCGTGGCGGTGCTGTTCCTGGCCGTGATCTGGCGCGGCGACTGGCGCATCCCTGGCACGGGCGTGGCCCTCATGGTGCTCGCGGCCGTGGTCGTGGGCGGCATCTACCCGGCCGTCGTGCAGCGCTTCCAGGTGACGCCGAACGAGCAGGAGTACGAGGCGCCCTTCATCCAGCGGACCATCGACGCGACGCTCTTCGCCTACGGGCTCGAGGACGTCGAGGTGACGCCCTACCGCGCCCGCACGGTGGCCGATGCCGCCGCGCTGCGCGCCGACGCGGACACGACGGCGCAGATCCGCCTGCTCGACCCGAACATCGTCGCGCCCACGTTCCAGCAGCTCCAGCAGAACAAGCAGTACTACACGTTCAAGGACCAGCTGAACGTCGACCGCTACCGCATCGACGGCGAGCTCCAGGACACCGTCATCGCGGTGCGCGAGCTCAACCTCAACGGCCTGGGCGCGGAGAACCGCACGTGGATCAACGACCACACGGTCTATACCCACGGCTTCGGCGTGGTCGCGGCGTACGGCAACAAGGTCGCGGCCGACGGCCGTCCCGAGTTCTTCCAGTACGGCATCCCGTCGACGGGCGAGCTCGGCGACTACGAGCCGCGCGTGTACTTCGGCACCACGCTGCCCGACTACTCGATCGTCGGTGCCCCGGAGGGCACCCCGCCGTGGGAGCTCGACTACCCGGACGACGCGAGCGGCGGCCAGGTCAACACGACGTACAAGGGCGACGGCGGCCCCTCCATCGGCAGCCTGTTCGCCAAGCTCATGTTCGCGATCAAGTACGGCGAGACGCAGATGCTGTTCTCCAGCCGCGTCACGTCCGAGTCGCAGATCCTGTACTACCGCGACCCCATCGAGCGCGTCTCGCGCGTCGCGCCGTACCTCGAGCTCGACTCCACGACCTACCCGGCCGTGGTGGACGGCCGCCTCGTGTGGATCGTCGACGGCTACACGACGACGCAGCACTTCCCGTACTCCTCGGCCGTCCAGGGCCAGCTCTTCGCCGACGCGGACCCGCTCATGCCGACGGTCCTCAACTACGTGCGCAACTCGGTCAAGGCGACCGTGGACGCGTACGACGGCACGATCACGCTCTACGCATGGGACGAGGAGGACCCCATCCTCCAGGCCTGGCAGGGGGTGTTCCCGGCGACGGTCAGGCCCATGAGTGAGATCTCCGGCGATCTCATGAGCCACCTGCGCTACCCGGAGGAGCTCTTCGCCATCCAGCGCTTCCAGCTGGCGAGCTACCACGTCACGGACGCGGCCGAGTTCTACTCCGGCCAGGACTTCTGGCGCAGCCCGATGGACCCGACCAAGCCGTCCGTCGTGCAGCCCCCGTACTACCTGACGCTCCAGATGCCCGGCCAGGACGAGCCCACCTTCTCGCTCATGTCGGTGTACATCCCGGGCGGCAACACGGACCGCAACGTGCTCACCGGCTTCCTCGCGGTGGACTCGGAGACGGGCGACACCCCGGGCAAGCCGCGCGAGGACTACGGCAAGCTGCGCCTGCTCGAGCTGCCGCGCGACACCACGGTCTCCGGTCCGGGTCAGGTCCAGAATCAGTTCAACGCCGACCCCGAGGCGCAGAACGTCCTCAACCTGCTGCGCCAGGGCGAGACGGACGTCCTCAACGGCAACCTGCTCACCCTGCCCGTGGGAGGCGGACTGCTCTACGTCCAGCCGGTCTACGTGCGCTCCTCGCAGGGCACGCAGTTCCCGCTGCTGCAGAAGGTCTTCGTGTCCTTCGGCGACACGGTGGGCTTCGCGGACACCCTGAGCGAGGCGCTCGACCAGGTCTTCGGCGACGGCGCGGCTCCGGATCCGGACGAGCCCTCCCAGCCGAGCGACCCGCAGGAGCCGTCGCAGCCGAGCCAGCCGGCCGACCCGGGCGAGCCCGGCCCCGACCTCGACGCGATCCAGAAGGCGCGCACCGCGCTGCGGGCCGCGCTCGACAAGGCGCGCATCGCGATCGAGGACTCGCGTGCGGCGCTCGCCGAGGGCGACTTCGCGGCCTATGGCGAGGCGCAGGACCGCCTCGCCAAGGCGTTCGAGGACGCCATCGCCGCCCAGAACGCGCTCGATGCCGCCATCGCCGAGGCCGAGGCGATCGCCGCATCGGCGTAGCGCCCGGCCCTGTCAGCAGCGAGGCCCCTTCCCCGTGGCGGGGAAGGGGCCTCGGCGTTCGCGGAGGGCTCGGCCTCAGGCGGCCTGCGCCGGGGAGGCGAGCTTGGCGGTCACGCTCTGGACGATGTAGGCGAGGAAGGCCCACGAGATGACGAGGAACGCGACGCCCGCGTAGGTCCACGTGAGCTGGCCGTCGATGAAGTCGACGTTGTCGAGAGTGCCGTCGGCGTTCATGTTGGCGATCGTGCCCACGGACACGCTCACCGCGGAGATGATGGCCGTGGTCCAGTAGGCGCACCACGCGAGCCACCAGCCCAGGAGCGGGCCCAGGCCGGTCAGGCCCTTGGTGATCGACCGCATGCCGAGCGCGGGCAGGACGTAGTTCGCGATCGGCACGAACCAGCCCCACCACTCGACCGCGGGGATGCCTCCGGCCTGGTAGCCGTCGGCGGCGCGCACCTGGCGCACGCGGCCCCACCACAGCGCGAGGAGCACGAAGGCGCCGATCTGGATGGGGATGACCAGGTAGTCGAGCACGTCCACGGACGCGGTCTGCGCGTTCGCTGCCTGGTTGGGGTCCAGGAGGATCTCCTTGGCCTGCTCCAGCGCTGCGGGAGCCGTGATGGCGCCGACGATCGAGATGAGCGTCACCACGCCGGTGAGGATGATCGTCCACAGGGCGAAGGTCTTGGGAGGCTCGGGGCGGTAGGCGCCGTAGCCGGTCGTCGCGGGCGGCGCGACGGCGGGCACCGCGCCGGCGACGAGGCCGGGAGCGGGAGGCGCCGGCGGCGCGGGCGGCGGAGGCGTCGGGTTGCCCGACGGGGCGGCGAAGGGATCCTGCGGTGTAGTCATGTCAGCGACAATAGCGGCACGGGAGTTCCCACGGGGCGATTTGGACGCCCCGAGAAGGCCGGGTAGAATCGACATCACCGACGCGGGGTGGAGCAGTTCGGTAGCTCGCCGGGCTCATAACCCGGAGGTCGCAGGTTCAAATCCTGTCCCCGCTACGAAGACGGGCCCGGACGCCGCAAGGCAACCGGGCCCGAAGCGTGTCCGGAGGGTGTCGCGCCCCTCCCGCCGCGGAGCGGAGGGCGTTGCGCCGCGGTCGCCGAGCGCCCGCCCGCGCAAGCCAGCGCGCGTCAGGCGGCGCGCAGCACCTTCTCCATGGGCTTGCCCTTGTACAGCTCGTCCACGAGCTTGTCCATCCAGCGGATCTGCTGCATGAGCGGGTCCTCGATGTCCTCGACGCGCACCCCGCAGACGACCCCCGTGATGGCCGTCGCGAGCGGGTTGACCGACGCGTCGGCGAAGAACTCCTCGAGCGTGGACCCCGCGTCGATGTGATGCTGGAGACGGGCGTCGTCCAAGCCGGTGAGCCAGGCGATGACCTCGTGCAGCTCCTCGCGCGTGCGGCCCTTCCTCGCGAGCTTCTGGAGGTACAGCGGATACACGCTCGCGAAGGGGATGCGGAACACCCGGTGCATGAGTGCCACGGTACTCCCCGGGCGGGCGGCTCGGTAGGCTCACAGCGTGAGCGACGCAGGCACCTCGCCGACTTCCCCCGCCGTACCAGGCCCGATGCGCGTGCTGGGGCTGCGCGGCGCGGCAGGCCTGGGCATGGGGTCGATGCTCGGCGCGGGAGTCTTCGCCGTCTGGGCGCCCGCCGCCGAGGCTGCGGGCAGCCTGCTCCTCGCCGCGGTCGCCGTCGCCGCGCTCGTCGCCGTGTGCAACGCGCTGTCCACCGCTGCCCTCGCTGCCCGCCATCCGAGCGCGGGGGGCGTGTACGCCTACGGGCGAGCGGAGGTGAGCCCTGCGGCCGGCTACCTCGCCGGCCTCGGCTTCGTCATCGGCAAGACGGCGTCGCTCGCGGCGATGGGACTTGTGATCGGGGCGTACGCGTGGCCCGGGCGCGAGGCGCTCGTCGCGACCGTCGCGCTCGTCATCGCATGGCTCGTCAACGCCCGCGGCGTCACCCGCACCGCGTTCGTCGCCTCGGTTCTCGCCGGCGTCGTCGTGACGGCGCTGGCCGTGTTCGTCGTCACGGCGTGGACCCAGCCGGCCGCGGACGCCGTCCCCGCCGCCTCGGGCGCCGGCGAGTGGTGGCAGCCCTTGCTCCAGGTGGGCGCGGGGGCAGGGGTCGTGTTCTTCGCGTTCGCGGGCTACGCGCGCGTCGCCACGCTCGGCGAGGAGGTGCGCGAGCCCGAGCGGACCATCCCGCGCGCCGTCTCCCTCGCCATCGGCGCTGTGCTGCTCGTGTACGTCGCGGTGGCCGCCGCCCTCATGCATCGGCCGGGCGTGGCCGCGGTCGCCGCGTCCGACGCCCCCGTCGCGGAGCTCGTGCGGGGCACGGCCATCCCGGTCGCCGCCGTGTCCGTGGTGGCCGTGCTCGCGGCCTTCGGCGCGATGGTCGGCCTTGCGGCGGGAGTGGGCCGCACCGCGATGGCGATGGCCCGCGAGGACGACCTGCCGCGCTTCATGGCCCGCCAGGGCGCCACGGGCGTGCCGTGGATCGCGGAGGGAGTCGTCGTGCTCGTCGCGATCGGCCTGGCGTGGTGGGGCAACCTCACCCTCGCCCTGTCGATGTCCGCGTTCTCCGTGTGCGTCTACTACGCCGTCGCGAACTACGCCGCGCTCAAGGCCTTCTCGCGCAAGGGCGACCCCGCGCCGCGCCGGGCCAGGTGGATCGCGCGCGCGGGCCTCGTCGGCTGCGTCGCGCTCGCGCTGTCGCTGCCCGTGGGGGCCGCGGTGTTCAGCATCGTGCTCGCGCTCGTCGCGCTCGCCGTGCGCTGGCTCCTGGGCTGGCTGCGGCGCACGCGCGCAGCCCTGCGCCGCCGGGAGGGCTAGGCCTGGGGCGCCACGAGCCCTGGCGCCTCGACGAGCCTGCCGTCGGCCAGGCGCACCGTCGCATCGGCGATGGCCATGAGCGAGGGGTCATGCGTCGAGATGAGCGCCGTCATGCCCTGGGAGGAGATGACCTCGCGCAGGAGCGCCATGATCGCCTGCCCCGTGTCCGCGTCGAGCTGACCGGTGGGCTCGTCCGCGATGAGGAGGCGCGGCTCGTTGGCGAGGGCGCGCGCGATCGCGACGCGCTGCTGCTGTCCTCCGGACAGCTCCGCCGGGCGCTGGTTGACGTGACGGGACAGGCCCACGATGTCGAGCAGCTCCGCGACGCGCTTCTCGCGCACCGAGGTCTTGACGTTGCGCAGGCGCAGGGGCAGGCCCACGTTCTCCGCGGCGGAGAGCATCGGCACCAGGCCGAAGGTCTGGAACACGAACGCGACCGTGTCGCGGCGCAGCGCGGTGCGGCGCCGCTCCGACATCGCGGTGACGTCCAGGTCGTCCACGACGATGCGACCCGAGCTCGGTCGGTCTAGGCCGCCGATGCAGTTGAGCAGCGTGGTCTTGCCGGAGCCCGAGCGGCCGACGAGCGCGACGAGCTGGCCGCGGGGGATCTCGAAGCTCACGTCGTCGAGCGCGGTCACGCGGTTGGAGCCGGAGCCGTAGCGCTTGGTGACGTGGTCGACCACGATCATGGGCGTGGCCTGCGCCGCGACGGCGGGCGCCTGGGCGGTCTCAGTCATCGGAGCCTCCTTGCGGCGTGGGGTCCTGCTCGACGTGCGCGGGCGGGGCGAACGGGTCGTCGGCCGGCATGGGGCGCGGCTGGAACGTCGGCTGGTAAGGAGCGTCGACCTCATTGGCCCGGACGCCGCGCTCGAGCTGCTCGGCCTCCTTGAGCGCCTCCTTGGCGAGGTCGCGCGGCGGCGGAGCCTCGCGGAAGGTCACGCGCGGGGTGCCCAGGGCAGGCGTCGGCATGGGCGGGCGCACGGGCGACTCGACGACGGGCTCGAAGTCCGCGACGGGCGGGGCGAAGGCGTCGTCGTCGATCACCTGCGGCACGGGCGGGGCGGCCGATGCCTCGCCCGCCGATGCCGGAGCGAGCGCGGCGGGCGCGACGGGGGCCGCCTGAGCGACGGGCGAGGGGGTCTTGGGCTTGCGCGGTGCGCCGTCGGGCCACACGCCCAGGTGGTCGTCCTCGAGGTCCAGGCGGACGCGGTCCTTGAGGCCCAGGGCCTCGCGGTAGTCCTTGGGGATCTGCAGGCGGCCGGCGCGGTCGAGCACCGCGTACTCCTCGTGGAGCGTCTGGGCGATGCCCTGCTCGTCGATGTGCGTGCGGCGCACGACCTCGGTCGCGGTGCGTCCGTCGCGGATCGCCACGGTGCGCTGGACCTGCGAGGCGACCGCGTGGTCGTGCGTCACGACCACGACCGTGGCGCCCAGGTCGCGGTTGGCGGCGCGCAGCGCCTCGAAGACGTCGTCGCCGGTCGCCGAGTCGAGCTCGCCCGTGGGCTCGTCGGCGAAGATCACCTCGGGGCTGTTGGCGAGGGCGGTCGCGATCGCGACACGCTGCTGCTCGCCGCCGGAGAGCTGATGCGGCTTGCGGCCGGCCTTGTCCGCCATGCCCATCGCCTCCAGGAGCTCCTGCGCCCGCTTGACCCGCTTGGAGCCGCGCATCCCGCTGAACGCCATGGGCAGCATGACGTTCTCCTTGGCGGTGAGGTAGGGCAGGAGGTTGCGGGCGGTCTGCTGCCACACGAATCCCACCACGGAGCGGCGGTACGTGAGGCGGTCGGCATGTGACATGCGCAGCAGGTCCCAGCCCGCGACGCGCGCGGCGCCTGCGGTGGGCACGTCGAGGCCCGAGAGCACGTTGAGGAGCGTGGACTTGCCCGAGCCCGACTGGCCCACGATCGCGATCATCTCGCCCTTGTCGACCAGCAGGTCGAGGCCCTGGAGGGCCTGGACCTCGATGTTCTCGACCTGGTAGATGCGGACGAGGTTGTCGCACACGATGAGCGCGTCCGCGCCGTACTCGGCGCCCTCCCTGAGTGTCTCCGTGGTCATAGCGTCTCCCTACCGGGTCTCCCCATAGCGAAGCACGTCGCTCAGCCGGTCGCGACGGTGGGCGATGACCTCGACGGCCACCGCGATGACGAGCAGGACGACCACGCCCGCGCCGACCGCGGCCATGAACTGCCAGCTGACGTCGATGGGCGGGGTTGTGATCCCGCCGGAGAGCACCTCCAGGCCGAGCGAGCCGCCCAGGAGGAGCACGATGAGCACGCCGGCGCCCGCCCCGCCGAGCACGGCCGCGACGACCGGGGGAGCGAGCTCGGTGAAGGCGAGCCACCAGCCCCAGCCTGCGCCCATGCCCTGGGTGCGCAGCATCGACAGCGCGCGGCCGCGCTCGCGCACGCCGCGCAGCACCGTCACGAGCAGGCCCACCGCTGCGAGGATCGCGATCGCGGCCACCGCGAGCACCATGGCGAACTCGACGCCGCCGATGAGCGCCGAGTCCTGCACCGCGGCGAGCCAGCCGGCCCGGGTGGTCACCGCATCGGCCGGGACGGACTCGAGGGCGGCGACCGCCTCGGCGGCGCCGGGCCCGTTGACGAACGCGATGTTCGGCAGGACGGGATCGGTGAGCTCGGCCGAGAGGATCGCGTCGAGCGGCGCGATGACGTAGGGGCCGCTCGCCCAGCCGTCGGGCGTGACGGTCGCGGGGGCGATGATCTCCGTCGGGATGTAGGAGCGGCCCACGAAGACCTCGGAGCGGCCGTAGACGTCGATGTCGATGAACTCCTGGCTCGCGAGCACGGGCATGGCTCCCGGCTCCTGCGCCGTGGCAGCGCTCAGCGCCCGGACCTCGCTCGCGTCCGCGACTCCCGCTCCCTCGAGGATGTCGGCCCAGCTGTCGTCCATCGCGACGAGCGTCGCCTCGGCGTACTCCGATCCCAGCGCGAAGGTGACGATGGGCAGGTACAGGCCGCGCGAGACCGTGAGGCCCTGATCCCGCAGCGCCTCGACGTCGGCGTCGCTGACCTCCGCGTCGATGCGCACCTCCGCGCCCACGCGCTGCCAGGAGGCGTCCTCCTGGCCGGCGCGCACGGTCGAGACGAGCAGTCCGCCGGAGACGGCCACCGCGATCGCGAGCGTGAGCGACAGGAGCGGCAGCACCGCGATGCCTTGGCGCGCCTTGGCGAGCGTGATCACGCCGGCGACGCCGCGGGTGCGGCGCGCGAGGGCCTGGATCAACCGCATCGGCAGCGGGTAGAGGCGGACGATGACGACGACCACCGCGAGCGCCACGAGCACGGGGGCGGCGGCGAGGAACGGGTCGATGCCGGACGTCTGCGTCTGGAGCACGCCGCGACCGCGGACGGTGACGACGCCCACGGCGGCGAGGACGACGGCGAGCGCGTCGAGCGTGAGGCGGCGTCCGGCCCTGGCCTTGCGCACCTTGGCGCGGTCCTGGCGGTTCGCGGCCTCGCGGCGCCCCGTCCAGGTGCGGCGCGCCCACACGGCCCCGAGGAGCGGCCCGGCGGACAGGGCCACGAGCGCGATGACGGTCGCGAGCGAATTGCCGCCGCCCACGCCGGGCTCGAGGAGCCGTGCCCCCGCGAGGCCCAGGGCGATGCCCGCGGCGGTGAACAGGAGGGCCTCGACGAAGAGCCTCAGCGCGATGGAGGGGACCGAGGCGCCGCGTGCTCGCTCGAGCGCGAGGTCTCCCTCCCGGCGGCTCAGCATGAGCTGGGCCATGAGCGCGATGACCACGGCGGCGACGGCGATGACGCCGGCGATGACCACGGACATCTGGGCGAGGGCCGCGCGCGCCTTGTCCGGGTAGGCCTCGAGCGCCTCGGTCAGGCCGGTGTGGACGCGGGGAACCACCGAGCCGCCGGGCAGGAGGGTGTCCGACGTCTGCGGCAGTCGCGTGAGCTCGCTCACGACGCGGCGCGAGCCGGACAGGGTGATCCGCTCGGGGTCGACCTGGATCTCGACCTTGCCGGTGAACGCCTCCCGCGAGCGCGTCGTGAACGCCGCGATCGTCTCGGGGCTGGCCACGATCATGCCGCGCAGGATGTCGCCGCTGATGGTGCCGTGCTGCAGCGTCGGCTCGAGGCCGAGCGGCAGGCGAGACCAGACGGGAGCGTCGGGATCGACGACGCGCTGGATGCCCACGATCGTCAGCTCGACCGTGCCGCCCGTGGCCCGGGTGACGTCGAGCTGGTCGCCCACCCCCACGTCGAAGGCCTCCGCGAAGGCCTCGGTCACGGTGATCTCGAGCGGGTCCGGCGGCCCGGTGACGATGCCGCTCGAGTCGGCGGGAGGCGGCGGGGGAGCGGCGTCGACGCCCTCGACGATCTCGAGCTCGGCGCCGCTCGAGTAGCCGAAGGCGAGGTACTGGCCGCCGCGGCCCACGCGGACGGGCTCGCGATCCTCCTCCTCGGCGGCAGCGATCTCCTCCGCCGTGGTGACGCCCACGAGCGTGTACGTGCCCGACTCGATCCACGCGAGGTAGTCCGTGGTGATGCCCGCGGTGGCGGGCGGGACGTTGGTGAAGACGATCTCCGCCGAGGCGTCGAAGTCCTGCACGGGCAGGCCGCGCACGGAGTTGACGTTGTCGCCCGTGGGGTTGCCCACGGGATACGTCACGAGGATGTCGGCGTCGTCGCCCGCAGCGCGCGCTGCATCGGAGGCGCCGCGGTCGATCGTGCCGTTGACGAGCTCCGGTCCCGCGTAGGCCAGGAGCGTCGCAAGGGCCACGATGAGGGTCGACGCGGCGAACAGCCCGCGGTCGCGCCACAGGCGGCGGCGCACGAGCAGGCCGAGAGCGCCCAGCGTGCCGCCCGTCGCGCCGCGCCCGCCGGAGACCTCGCGGACCTCGCTCGTCTCGGTGTCGATGACGATCATCGCTCGTCTCCCAGTCTCAGCATCTGGGCGGGGTCGATGCGCCGCAGCATGCCGGCCACGATCGCAATCGTCACGACGAGGACCAGGACGACCTCGAGCGCCAGGAGGCCCACGGTCTCCCACGGGATGACCACGTCGACGGGCGGCATCGGGGCGCGTCCGTCGGAGCCGACAGACACGAGCGGCGCGACGAGGTAGGCCAGGGCCGTGCCCAGGCCCACGCCGAAGGCCACGCCCAGGACGGACAGCAGAGCGCTCTCGGCCGACACGATGCGCAGGAGCGCGCCGCGCTGGATGCCGACGGCGCGCAGCTGCGCGAACTCGATCTCCCTGGCGCGCACGGTGACGACGGCGTGGACGGCGAACCCGAGCGCGGCTAGCACGGCCGCCGCCGCGGTGACGAGCCACAGCGCGGCCTGGATCGCGACGCGGAGCGGGTCCTCGGAGAAGTCGCGCGCGAGGCCGGCCCGAGTGGTCACGGTGGCGTCTGCGGGGAGCCCGGCGACGAAGGCGTCGACCTGCTCGTCGCCGATGCTGACCCACCACTCGTCGGGAGAGGCGGCCATGCCTCCCGACTGGATGATCGCGATGGTGAGGTCCTCGAGGTTGGCCACGACGCCGTGGCCGCGCAGCGCGTCGCCTGCCACGCGCGGGACGCGCTTGGCGATCCACGCCTCCACCAGGGTGTCGTTGACCTTGATGAGCACCTCGGCGCCCTCGGAGACGCCCAGGCGCTGGAGCATGGCATCGGAGGCGACGAGCGCAACCTTGCCCTCGGCGGGCGCGGCGGTGGCGGTCACGGCGGCGCCGCCCAGGCGCAGGGACGTGGGGGTCGTGAGGCCGCGCAGGTAGATGTCGCCCGGCGTGTCGGCGATCTCGGACGGCGCCGCGCCGCGGCCCTGATAGGTCCAGCCCAGCTCGGCGGGGACGTCGATGGGGGTCTCCTGGGCGACGTCGGGCACGCCGGGCACAGGGATCGCCTGCACCGGCACGGCGGTGGCGAGGTCAGTGAGGGTGAGCTCGAGCGTGGTGCCGATGGCGGTGCCGGTGTTGACGATGGGACCCTCGCCGAAGTCGATGAACCGCGCCTGGATGCCGACGAGCCACAGCGGCTCCGAGAGGTCTCCCAGGCTGTCCGTGGGCGTGATGCGCCCCGTGAGCACGTGCTCGCGGCCGTCGGCGGGGAACTGGCCGAGCGGCACGCTCTGGTAGACGTGGTGCTCGTCGCGCACCACGGCCGTCACGTACACGACCACCTCGGTGATCTCGGGCACGGAGAGGTCGGCGGTCGCGGTGACGCGCAGCGCCTGGGGCTGCGGCGGCAGCTGGATGGGGTTGACCTCCTCGAGGGGACCATGCGCGAGCGTGCCGGGGATGTGCGAGCCGCCGATCTCGTCCAGGCGGTCGAGGCCGAACGCGCGCAGGCCGGCAGAGTCCGTCGCGATGAGCCAGCCGGCGCGGCCGCGGAACGTGTCGGTGAAGGCGTTGCGGCGCGACGATGCCGGCACGGGCGAGAGCTCGGTCGCGGAGTTGACCACGGGAGACATCGGCACGTTGAGGCCCGAGCCGGACACGAGCGCGCCGTGCGCGAGCGCCGGAGCGTCGAGGCCCGCGACCTCGAGGTCGGCCGGGTGCAGGTAGCGGGCCTGGTCCTGCTGCGACTTCTGCCACGACGACAGGAAGGCCATGGCGAAGGTGCCAATGGACACGGCGAGCGATAGGAGCAGCACGGCGGAGACGGCCCGGGCGGCCCGGCGGGCGACCTCCCACGCGGCGAGCGGCATGACGGCCTTGCGTCCGCGCGTGGCCAGGCCCTCGAAGAGCTTGGACGCCGCAGGGATGAGGCGCACCGCCACGAGCCCGCCGGCGAGCAGCGCGAGGGCGGGGCCGGCCGCGAGCAGCGGGTCCACCTGGGCGACGCCGCCGTCCGCGAGGACGGGGGACTCGTAGGAGCGCAGCTGCCAGTAGGCGAGCGCGGCGAGCACGACGACCGCGACGTCCAGTCCCGAGCGCTGGAACGCGGCGCGGCGGCCGGGTCGGGACTTGGCCTGCTCCGCGTCGACGAAGGTCGTGGAGCGGCGCAGCAGCGGGGCGACGAGCACGACGACGAGCGCGAGTCCGACGACTCCCGTCACGAGCCACGTCGCGAGGGGCAGGCCAGGATCGCGGTGCATGCCAGCCTGGTCCATGAGCGGCATGGACGACAGCTGGAGGTAGGCCAGCCGAGCCAAGGGCGCGGCGGCGAGCGCGGTGATCGCGCCCAGGCCGAACGCCTCGATGAGGCCCAGCCACGCCATCTGCCGCACCGAGCTGCCGCGCGCGACCATGAGGTGCTGCTCGGCGTGGCGACGCTCGGCCATGAGGCGGGCGGTCTGGCTCAGGGCGGCGATCGCGAGGACGAGCAGGAGCAGCCCCGTGACGAGCACGCTCGAGCGGGTCACCGCGAGGGAGCCGATCACGCGTCCGAGCGTCTGGTCCACGACCGTGATGACGGCGACATCGGACGCCTGCCCGCCGACCGTGCGCTGGGCGTCGCGCTCCGCCTCCTCCGTCGCCTCGATGAAGGCCATCAGCTGATCGGTGGAGACGTCGGAGAAGTCGGGCACGTACACCGCGACGACGGAGCTCACGTCGAACTCGTCCACGCTCCCCTGGGTCGTGAAGAGGGGCCCGTAGCCGTCCGTCGTGATGAGGCCGCCGGTGAAGGGCACCTGGACGCCGGGACGGTGGCCGTCGCCGCGCAGGCGGTCGAGCTCCCATGCCGCGTCCGCAGGGTCCTGGGGCGCCCACGTGCCGACGACGCGCACGAGGCGGACCTGGCTGCGCGCGTTGACGGGGGCGAGCTCGATGGTGTCGCCGACCTCGACGCCGAGGTCCCACAGCAGGCGCGCGGGGACGATGACCTCGATGGCGGAGGGAGAGTCCTGCGGCCATGCGCCGCTGAGCAGCCGCACCGACTCCTCGAGCGTGTCCGTGTACCCCAGGTAGCCGAGCGCGATGGGCCGGTCCTCGCGCGGCACCGCGAGCAGGCCGCCCTCGATGAACAGGCTGCTCGAATACGGGATCGAGCCCAGGTGAGCGGTCGCAGCGGCCGACGACAGCTCCACGATCGCGTCGACGTCGCCGGAGGCGCCGGGGGTGATGCGATGGACGACGCGCACGTCCTTGGCGCTCACCTCGTCGAGGGCGGCCTGCGCGGCGAAGGTCTCCGTCGCGACGGACAGCAGATGCAGAGTGCCCAGGAGCGTCGCCGACGAGACGGACACGAGCAGCACGACGGCCAGGAGGGCCCACTGCACGCGCGAGCGACGTGCCGCAAGGCGCACTCGCCAAGGTCTCATCGATTCCTGCCGATCCGTCGTGGGGCCGCCGCGGCGCGGCTCCGTGGGCTCCACCATCTTGGCGGGACGCCCGCGCGGCCCCAGGCCCGGGTGTGCGGAGTTATCGAATCGTTACGGTCCATCAGCCGCTCGCCAGCGACGTCACGGTCCAGGCGGCCCACGATGCGGCCAGGCCCAGGACGACCGTCAGCGCCAGGTAGGCCCAGAACAGCCGCCACAGGCGCTCGTTCGCGAGGCGCACGGCGTCGACCGCGAGCGTCGAGAAGGTGCTGAGGCCGCCCGCAAGGCCTGCCCCGACGACCGCGAGAGCGCTCGCGCCGAGGTCGCCCGCGGCGTGCGCGGCGAGGGCCCAGCCGAGCAGCGCGGCGCCGGCGGTGTTGACGACGACGGTGGGCCACGGGAACGCGCCCGTGGCGGCCAGGGACAGGGCATAGCGAGCCGATGCGGCCAGCCCGCAGGCGGCCGCCACGGCGAGCGCGAGGCCGAGCGTCATGGCACGACCTCCGGCTCGGGCGTGGCGTCGCCGCCGCGCACCGCACGGGTGCCGACGATCCACCCCGCGGCGGCCGCGGCGACCGATCCCGCGACGCAGCCGAGCAGAAGCGCGACGGATCCCGCCGCATCGGCGCCCGTCCAGGCGAAGGCCGCGAGGCCGCTGAAGGTCGTGAAGCCGCCGAGCAGGCCCGGGCCCGCGAAGGCGTACAGGCGCGGCCGGGGGTGCTTGGCGGTCACGGCCGCGAACACCCCGAGCATCGCCGAGCCGGCGACGTTGACCGCCACGATCTCCCACGGGTGCGTCCACGCGAAGGCGGAGTCGATCGCCCAGCGCAGGAGCCCGCCCAGTGCGCCTCCCGCGAAGACCGATGCCAGCGCGGGGACGTCGGCGCGGGGCGTCATGGATGCTCGGCGAGCCAGGCGTCGGCCGCGGCGAGCTCGAGCGGCAGCGACTTCTCGATCGCCTCGGCGACCGCCTTCTCCACGAGCGCGCCGACGAGCGGCACCTTGGCCTCGAGGTCGCCCGCGAGGCCGAAGCCGGTGTGGTCGCCGTCGGCGGTGAGGACGAGAGAGCCGCGCGCGTGCCCTGGGGCTCCGACGACCTCGACGGCGAACGTGCCCTCGCGGCCCGGCACGTCGGGGGAGGGCGCCGTCCACGCTTCGGTGTAGCGCACCACGATGGTCGATCCCACGAAGGAGCGGAACTCGGCCGGGATGGAGGACGTCGGCACGTCGCGGCGGATGGCGACGGTGAACGAGCCGTCGTCGGCCAGGTCGATCGCCACATCGGCGTCTGCGGCGCCAGCGGCGGCCGCGCGCCGACGGGCGAAGGCCTCGTCGCGCAGCATCGCGACCACGCGGTCGACCGGCGCGGCGAAGCGGTGCTGGTAGGTGATGCGCATGAACCCTCCCCGAGGTGCAGGATCAGGCTACCGCGCGGGGCGGCGGGACCTAGGCTTGAGGGGTGGTCACCCGGCACGACATCGCTGATCGCTTCGGCGCGCTTCCCCCCGAGCACGCGGAGTGGCTCGCCATGCTCACGGGCGACTGGCAGGTCATCGCCGACCTCTCCTTCGCCGATCTCGTGCTGTGGCGTCCCACGTCGGAGGGCTTCGTCGCGATCGCGCACTGCCGCCCCTCCACCGGACCCACCGTCCACCAGGAGGAGGTCGTCGGCACCATGGCCGCCGCGGGCCGCGTCGCGCACCTGCAGCGCGCCCTCGACGAGCGCACGCTCGTCGCCTCGCGCGAGCCGCGCTGGGACGAGACCTACGCCGTGCGCGAGGATGCGCTGCCCGTCGTGACTCGCTCGGGCGAGGCCATCGCGGTTCTCACGCGCGAGGTGTCGCAGGCAGCCTCGCGCTCCTCGAGCCGACTGGAGCTCAACTACAAGGGCGCCGCCGACGACATCCTCGGGATGATCACGCGCGGCGAGTACCCCATGCAGACCTCGGTGACGGGCCCGCGCCGCGGCGCCCCGCGCGTGGGCGACGGCGTGCTGCGCCTCGACGCCCAGGGGGTCGTGACGTACGCGAGCCCCAACGCGATGTCGTGCTTCCACCGGCTGGGGGTCATCGGGCCGCTCATGAACAAGTCCCTGCCGCGCGTGGCGAGCGAGCTGGTCACGGACAAGGGCCTCTTCGACGAGACGCTCGCGATGGTGACGTCGGGCCGCGCGGCGTGGCGGACGGACCTCGAGGCCAACGGCGCGACCCTCTCGCTGCGCGCCATCCCCACGACGTACCACGGGGAGCGGCGCGGGGCGCTGCTGCTGTGCCGCGACGTGTCCGAGCTGCGCCGCCACGAGCGCGAGCTCATCACCAAGGACGCGACCATCCGCGAGATCCACCACCGCGTCAAGAACAACCTGCAGACCGTGGCGGCGCTGCTGCGCCTGCAGTCGCGGCGCGTCGAGGCTCCCGAGGCCAAGGCCGCGCTCGCCGAGGCGATGCGGCGCGTGTCGACCATCGCGATGGTGCACGAGACGCTGTCCGGCACGCTCGACGAGCTCGTGAACTTCGACGACCTCGCCGCGCGCTCCATCCGCATGGCGGCCGATGTCGCGTCGCCGAGCGTGCAGGTGAAGATCGTGCGCGAGGGCGACTTCGGGCTCATCCAGGCGCAGTACGCGTCCTCGCTCGCCCTCGTCATCACGGAGCTCGTGACGAACGCCGTGGAGCACGGCTTCGAGGGGCGCGAGCACGGGACGCTCACGATCACGGCGCAGCGCGAGGCGGATCGGCTCTGGGTGCGCATCGCCGACGACGGCCGCGGGCTCAAGGGCGAGCCCAGCGGACTGGGATCGCAGATCGTGCGCACGCTCGTGGAGAACGAGCTCAAGGGCGAGATCGTGTGGTCCGCCGTGCCCGGAGGCTCAGTGGTGGACGTGCGGGTCGCGGTGGGCGAGGCGCGCTAGCGCCGACGCCGTCCCGTGCGGGACGTCGACGCGAGAGGTCGCGGGCGCTACTTGGAGGCGCGGCGCGCGCGAGCGGCACGGCGCTTGAGCGAGCGACGCTCGTCCTCGGACAGGCCGCCCCACACGCCGGAGTCCTGGTTGTGCTCCATGGCCCACGCCAGGCACACCTCGCGAACCGTGCACGTCGCGCACACAGCCTTGGCACGCTCGATCTGGACGAGCGCCGGCCCGGTGTTTCCCACAGGGAAGAACAGCTCCGGGTCGTCGACATCCAGACACGCAGCGCGGTCGCGCCAATCCATGCTTGCTCCTCGTAGACAGGACGTGCGGCGGCCCAGACCATGAGAAGAGGAGGGGGCTCGCCGCAACGTTACGGTTCACTGCGATCGATTTTCGCATTGTTAACAGCGGATTACAAGAGTTTCCCAGTGAGATCAACGCAACATTGACAACGGGTACGGTGGTGCTCGTGGAGCCCGCATCGACCCGTTTGAGCATCCTTGACCGCATCGCCGGGGCGGTCCTCCTCCTCGAGGCGCTGCTGGGCGTCGTGGTCACCGTGGGCTACGTGCTCTACGCCGTCCTCACCGACGTGGGCGACCTCTACTACTGGGGCGCCGCGATCGTCGCGGGGATCATGACGGCAGGCATCGGGCTCGTGGTGCGGGGCTGGCTTCGCCGGCGGCGCTTCGCCAACGGCGCGGCCTTCGCGACCCAGCTGCTCTACGGCGCGGCGGGCGTGTGGTTCCTCGGCGCGAACCTCCTCATCGCCGTGCCGCTCATCGCGGGCGCCGTGATCGTGGCGGTCGCGGCCATGAAGCGCATCTCCTCACTGGCGCGCGCCCAGGCGCAGGACTAGTCCTCGTCGCGCCGCGGCGCCCACAGCGGGCCGACGGGCGGCGCGTCCCGGTGGCCCGAGCGCACCTCCTGGGCGAGCGTCACCGTCTCCTCGTCCACACGTCGCCCGATGACGCGCACGCGCGGCGAAGGCGTCGCCGCCGGCGTCGCGAGCTGCACCTCGCACCGTCTCCCCGCGCACGCGACGACGGCCCGGCCGGGGATCCCCTCGGGAAGGCGGGCGGCGTCGGCCGTGCCGATGAGGTCGCGCGAGGCCGCCTCCGAGCCGACCCTCAGCGCGATCACCGTGCCGATGCTCGCGCGCACGTCCGGATCGAGCGCGCTCGTGGGACGGCTCGTCGCGAGGAGGAGATGGACGCCCACGGCGCCCGCCGCGCTCGCGAGGCGAGCGAGCGCCTCGCGATGCGCCGCATCCCATGCGGCGAGGGCATGGAACTCGTCGATCGCGACGAGGAGCCGGGCGGGCGCCCCTCCCGTCTCCTCCCAGGCCCGGAATGATGCGCAGCCCGACGCCCCGAGGCGAGCTGCCCGCGCGGCGACCTCGGCGGAGAGAGCCTCAAGCGCGGGCGCCGGATCGGCGCGGTCGACGAGCCCGACGAGGTGGGGGACCCCCTTGAGCCCTCCCGCCAGCGCGCCTCCTGCCAGGTCGATCGCGGCGACGCGCAGTCGCGTCGGAGCCCGCGTGAGGGCGAGAGCGAGGACGGCGGTCACGAGGGCCGTGGTGCGACCGGTGCCGGGATCGCCCGCGACGAGCGCATGCGGGCCGTGCGCGTCGAGGTCGAGCATCCAGGCCGTGCCGGCCGGCCCTGGCGACCGGTCGCCCGCGCACGCTCCCAGCGCCGTCGCGAGCAGGCCCTCGGGCTCGGGTGCGCCGCATGCCGCCAGGTCGGCCCAGCGGACGCTCGCCGGCAGCTCGCGCGACGAGGCGAGCGAGGCCGCGCGGCGGGCGGCGAGCTCGGCCCTGCGCGCGCTCACGGCGACGGCCGCGTCGCGTGTGCGCAGGACGCGGTCCGCCCAGGGCGGGCTCTCGCGCGCGAGCACGACGCCCCCGTCCTCCGGCCGTGCCGCCGGAAGCCAGGCGAGCCACGCCTCGTCGAGCACGTCCTCACAGCGCGGCGGCCTGCGTCCGCGGGCGAGGATCTCCGCTCGGGCAAGGGCGGTGCGGGCCTCGCCCTCGCCCACCACGGCGACGCTCGCGCGTGCCGGCGCGCTCCCCGGGCTCGTCGGATCGAGGGAGCGCCATGCGTGGCCGTCGGCGCTGCGGCGCCCGCGCGCCGACAGCGCTGAGGCGAGCGCCGACAGCACGCGGCCGGCGGCGCCCAGTGCGTGCCGCTCCGGGCGCGCGGACCGCCCGTCCGCCGAGACGGCCAGCCCTCTCACGACGAGCACGGAGTCTCCGAGGCGCACCGCCTCTCCCTCGGCCAGGCGCACGGTGCGCCGGGCCGCGACGGTCAGCGAGCCGTTCGGAGCCACGCCGTTGACGCTGCCCAGATCCGTGACGACCGCATGGCCGGTCCTCGCCTCGATGCGCGCGTGGCGCCGTGACAGCGCGGGGTCGGCGAGGACCAGGTCGGCGTCGCCTCGGCCCACGGTGACCGGCTCGTCGAGCGGGAACACGGCGCCGGCATCGGGTCCGGCGACGACGGCGACGTGGGGGCCGCGCGGAGCGACGGACGGCTCGGCGGGTCGCGCCGTCAGCAGCGCGCCGTGCAGGAGCGGATGGGCTCCGGCCCGATGCTCAGGCGCCAGACGCTCGGCCCCGCACCACGCGTGCGACGCGCGCGCATCGGCGCACGCGAGGATCTCGGCGAGCGTCGCGCCGGGCACGGCCTCGATGTCGAGCGGCGTCCCGGCGCCGCGCAGGCCGGAGTCGATCGTGATGCGCACGCAGACCAGGGTCGCGACCGCATCGGCGCCGGCGCCACCGGCGGCGGCGATCTGTGGACAGCGCGGCTGGCCGCGTCGTCCGCCGCGAGGCCCCGCGTCGTCCGCGGCAGAGCGCGTGCGTCCGCTACGAGGCCGGGGCGATCTCCGGGAAGAAGGCGATCGTCGCCGGGTTGGAGGTGCGTCCCTGCGAGTCGGACACGACGTACTGGACGCGCTGGGTGCCGCTCGCTCCCGGGTCGAGCCGGAACGTCACGCGTCCGTCCTCGACGCGGATGACGCCGCGCTCGGTCACGACCTCCGTCTGGACTCCCGGCTTCTCGGGATCGAGGTCTATGCTGCCGAGGTCCCAGCGCGCGGGCCCGAAGACCTTGTCGTTCGCGAGGACGTCGGCCGTCGCGGAGCCGCTCGCGTCCACGATCGCCTGGTCGCTCTCCGCGATGGGGCCGAAGTCGCTCCAGTCCGCGGCGCCGCTGACGACGCGGCTCCAGTTGGCGACGAGGTCGCACGCGGGGCCCGGGCAGCGCTGCGTGAAGCCGACGTAGTCCGGCGGCTGGGCGATCGAGGCCGCGGGCTGCATGATCCAGAAGTGGCTGCCGTCGCCGCCGGTCTCGTAGAACGCGGAGAGCCACCTGTCGAAGACCCCCATGCGCACGGCCTGCTCCGTCCAGCCGTACTCGCCGATGTAGTACGGCTTGCCGGCCTCCTGGGCGATGCGACCGTGCTCGCGGATCCACCACTCGCCCCACTCGACCCAGTCGTCCGTGGGCTCGTCCGGGTCCCAGTGGTTGGGATAGACGTGGATGCCGTGGATGTCGATGTTGTCGAGCTTGAGCAGCTCCACGGGGTCCGCGGACTCGGCGCAGTTGAACAGCGTGGAGGGGCCGCCGGGCCGTGAGCACAGGAAGCCCTCGCCGCCGAAGCCGATGAGGTGGTTGCCGTCGATCGAGCGCACATAGTCGGCCATCTCGGCCGCCCAGTCGTAGATGAGGCGGCCGTTGCACACGGGGGACGACAGGTAGGGGCCCGACTCGGAGCAGCGCAGCTCGTTGCCGAGCTCCCACGCCATGATCGTGGGGTCGTCCTTGTAGGCGACGCCGGTGAGCGGGTTGACGCGGTTGAGCAGCGTCGCGACCCACTCCTTGTACCAGGTCTTCATGGTCTCGTCGCGGAAGAAGTCGTCGTGCCAGGTGCCGCCGGCCCAGCGCACGTACTGGTCGACGCCGCCGAACGCGGTCCAGTTGTTGACGAGAGGCAGCACGAGCTTGATGTCGTGCTCGCGCGCCGACCACAGCACGTAGTCGAGGCGCTCGAGGCCGTTGGCGCCCTCGTTCACGACGGGACGGCCGAGCTCCTTGTCGAAGTACTGGAAGTAGATGTCGCGCTGGTTGCCCTCGACGATGAGATCGCCGTCCAGTGCGCCGTAGTCGTAGAACGCCCACGTGCGCAGCACCTTGAAGTCCAGGTCCGCCGCCGTCTTCATGTGCATGTCCACGCCCGCGGGCGCCTCGATCATGAGCGTGTAGGCGTTGGTGCTGGCGTAGTAGAACGGCTCGCCGTCGAGCATGAGCTGGTCGCCCTCGCGGTACACGAATCCCGCCTCGGCAGGAGAGACGCCGGAAGGACGCTCGCCCGGGGTCGGCCCGGCTTCGTCATGGGTGGCGATGCCGTAGGCGAGGGCGCCTGCGGTGAGCAGCAGGGACAGGACCACCAGGCTGGCGCCGATGGTCTGGGCGGCACCGCGGGGGCGTGAGAGCATCATTGACCTCCTTGGCCGCGTCCGGCCACGTCGTCGGTGCTCGTCAGTCTAGGGGTTCGGCCGCTCGGCGCAAGAGGGAGATCACGGGGCGGGCGCGGCGGACGTGACCGGCGCGATCGGCACGAGCTCGCCAGCGTCGTCGGGCACTCCCGCGTACCAGCGGTAGCGGCTCGTCATCACGGTGCGCGGAACGCCCTGAAGGCGGTATTCGGCCTGGTCCACCTCGGACTCGAGGACCACCGCGGGCGAGGACGTCCATGCGACCTCCTCGGGCTGGCGGGTGAGGAGGACGGGCGACTGTCCCCACGCGTCGGCCATCTCGCGCAGCGTCTGCGGAGCGGGCGCCACCAGGGCGAGGACGACGGGCACGTCGCAGTGCGTGCGCAGCGAGCCGAAGAAGGGCGAGGAGCCGAGCAGGACGATGGGGCGACCGTCGGCGATCTCGCACAGGGAGTCGAGCTGGGCCCGGGCGCCGGACATCTCCTTGGTGAACACGTGCATCGCGACCGACACGGGATACGACTCGCCGGGGGCGAGGGAGAACCAGGCCGACATCGGCAGGGCGAGCATGGCGGCGGCGACGAGGCGCGGGTGCCCCTGGCGGCGCGGATCGCTCCAGCGCGTGGCGATCCACCGTGCGAGCATCATCCCCGCGAGCGAGGCGGCGAGGGCGAACGCGGGCAGGGCGGCGGGCTCGAAGCGACGGATCGCCCAGATCTGGTCCGGCACGATCTCGGGCTTGAGGAGGTAGAGGACGCTCGGCCCGAGCATGCCGGCGATGACGAGCATCCACGCGCCGCGCTCGCGGACGGCGAGCGCCGTCGCGATGCCGAAGCCCGCGATGGCGAGCGCCACGATCGGCCATGTGAGGTACATCGCGAGCCAGGTGACCGTGTGCTCGGCGTAGGTGCGGGTCGGCTCGACCGGCAGGCCTTGCGCGCGCTGGAAGAACTCGACCACGCCGTTGGTGAACTGATCCACCTCGTCGGCCGTGCCCCGGTGGACGGTGGTCCACAGCGGGCGCGATGCGAGCACCACGAGCAGCGCGGAGACGATGCCGCCGACCGCCGTCGCGCCGCCGCGCCCCAGGGCGCTCGCGGGTGAAGCGACGAGCCGCTCGCCGCGCAGCGCCGGGTTCCACGTCGCGGCCCAGACGATCGCGACCCCGAGCGTCCCGAGGTAGGCGAGGGTCACCGCCTGGGCCTCGGGCGCCAGGCGCTCGAGGTAGGCCTCGGACCAGCGCCACAGCGATGCGTAGCCCGCCGCGAGGAGGACGGCCTGGGCGGCGGCGAAGCCGAGCACGGCGCGGACGCGCCACCGGCGGGAGGGGGCGTCGGCGTCGCGGGCGGTGAGCGCGACGGTGACGGCGACGGCGGCGAGCGCGCCCGCCGCGAAGGCAGCGCCGTCGATGCGCACCAGGGCGGTCGCTCCGGTCGCCACGCCCGCCGCCACGAGCGGGCCGATGCGCCGGTCCTCGACTCCGCGCCACGCCCACGCCGTCGCGGCGAGGACGAGGACGAGCGTGAGGGGTTCCGTGTAGGCGGACTTCGACAGGCCGATGTGAGCCGTCGTCAGGCCCATGACCCCGGCCGGGACGATCGCCCACATCGGGCCCAGGAAGCGGCGCGCGACCAGGTAGATCGCGAGGATGCCCACGGCGCCCACCACGACGTTGGCGATGAGGACGCCCTGGACGCCTGCGAGCCAGCCGCCCACGGAGATGAGCGCGGGGAGCATCTTGGCTCCTTGCGGCTGGATCATGTCTGAGCGCAGGTTCCACGCCTGGGGGGCGTCGGCGAGCATGTTGGGCTGCGCCGCGGCCGCCGCGACCGCGCCGAGCTCCGGGATGTCCGTCGACGGGTGGTCGACGAGCCACAGCCCGGAGAGCGTGAGGAAGCCCGGGTCGCGCGACACGATGAGGTACTCGCCCGCGAGCGCGGCGCACCACACGAGCCACACGCTCGTCCCGACGAGCAGCGTGCGCGTTCCGCGCAGCCGCGCGTCCACGGTGGAGGGAGGCATGCCGGGCAGGGGCGAGGCGACGATCGCATCGCTTGAGCGCGCTCGCACGGCGAGCCACAGCAGCCAGCCGATGAGCAGGGCGGCAGGCAGCGTCGTCCACGGCCGATGCGCGCCCAGGCTCACCGTGAGCCCTGCGGCGAGGGCGAGGGCGACGAGGGCGACGACGATCGCGTCAGGGGCGGCGAGGAGTGCTCGCTCGCCGGCGGTCGGCTGCCTGTCTGACGGTGGAGCGGATGCCGCGTCGGCAGCGTGGGCCGCGTGCCTGGGGCCCGGTTGCATCACGCATGAATCGTAAGCCGGAGGGCGAGGCGCGAGCGGGTCCGGGACGTGGCAAAGTCGGGCACGGAAGGTAGTGTGACTCCATGACGAGAATTGTCTTGGTCGAAGATGACCCCACCATTTCAGAACCCTTGACCCGCGCTTTGGGTCGCGAGGGCTATGAGGTGGAGTGGCACGGGACCGGCCAGGGCGGGGTGGGCGCCGCGGCGTCCGCCGACCTCATCATCCTGGACCTCGGCCTGCCCGACATCGACGGCGTGGACGTGGCGCGTCGCGTGCGCGACCGCGGCCTCACGGTGCCCATCCTCATGCTCACGGCTCGCGCCGACGAGGTGGACCTCGTGGTCGGCCTCGACGCGGGCGCCGACGACTACGTCACCAAGCCGTTCCGTCTGGCGGAGCTCTTGGCCCGCGTCCGCGCGCTCCTGCGTCGCCGCACCGGGATGGACAGCACGGGCGAGCTCGAGGCCAAGGGCGTGCGCATCGACGTCGCCGCCCATCGCGCCTTCCTGGGCGACCAGGAGCTGCAGCTGTCGAGCAAGGAGTTCGACCTCCTCCACGTCCTCGTCGCGCATGCCGGCTCCGTCGTGTCGCGCGAGCAGCTCATGCGCGACGTGTGGGGCGCAGAGCCGCACGCGCCGTCCAAGACGCTCGACATGCACGTGTCGTGGCTGCGTCGCAAGCTCGGCGACGACGCGACGAGCCCGCGCTACATCACGACCGTCCGCGGCATGGGCTTCCGCTTCGAGAACGACTAGCAGCCCGGACCCGCCATGCGACGTCGCGTCCTGGTCGCCACCCTGTCAGCGCTGACGGTGGCCGTGCTGCTGCTGGGCGTGCCGCTCACCGTGCTCGCCGCGCAGATCGTGCGCGCCGACCACCTCAAGGACCTCCAGGCCCGCGCGGACACGGCGGGTCGCGCCCTCGAGGTGCGCTTCGACCGCGAGGAGAACATCGAGGAGCGGGTGCTGCGCAGCTATCTGGGCACCGCTCCCGGCGCGCCCGAGTACATCTCGGTACGCCTGCCCACGGGGGAGGAGCTCAGCGCGGGAGAGAAGCCGGCTCAGGCGTACTCCGCGAGCCGCGTCACCGAGTCGGGCGTCGTCGTCATCATGCACGCCAGCCGCTGGGAGGTGTACGGCGAGATGGCCCGCGCCGTGGCGCTCGTCATCGCCTTGGGCGTTGCGGCGGTCATCGCGGGCGTGTGGATGGCCCGCTGGCAGGCGAACCGCCTTGCCGCGCCGCTCGTCTACCTCGCCGCGTCCGCCGAGCAGCTGGGCTCGGGCCAGGTGCGGCTCAAGCTGCGGCGCAGCGGCGTGGAGGAGATCGACATGGTCGCCGACGAGCTGGCGCGCTCGGCCGATCGCATGGCCGCCCGGCTCGCGACCGAGCGTCAGTTCGCGTCGGACGCCTCGCACCAGCTGCGCACGCCGCTGACGGCGCTCACCATGCGCCTCGAGGAGATCGCCGCGCTCACCACGGACGACGAGGTGCGGGCGGAGGCGGAGGCCTCGCTCGAGCAGGTCGAGAGGCTCGTGGGAGTCGTGGACGAGCTGCTGGGCCGCTCCCGCAGCTCCGCCGGATCGGGCACGCAGGTCGTCGAGCTCGCGGAGGTCTTCGAGCAGCAGCGCGAGGAGTGGGAGCCCGCCTTCGCCAAGGCCAAGCGGGCCTTGCGCTTCGGCGAGGTCGACGAGGAGGTCTTCGCCACCCCAGGCGCCCTCGCCCAGGTGCTCGCCACGCTCATCGAGAACTCGCTCGTCCACGGCGGCGGCACCACGTACGTCTCGGCCCGCGCGTCGGGCACAAGCCAGACCGTCGTCATCGAGGTGCGCGACGAGGGCCCGGGTGTGCCCGAGGAGCTCGCGCCGCGCATCTTTGAGCGCTCGGTCACGTCGGGCAAGGGAACGGGCATCGGCCTTGCTCTGGCGCGCGACCTGGTCGCGGCCGACGGCGGCAGGCTCGAGCTGTCCCAGCGCGCGCCCGCGGCGTTCTCCGTCTTCCTGCAGAGCGTCCCGCCCATGGTCGACCCCGACTCCGTGGTCGCGCACGGGCGCACCGCGAAGGCGCGTCGCGGCAGAGGCGCGCCGGGTCGCAAGGACTGACGCGCGGCGGCTACGCGGAGGCGTCGGGGCGGTCGACGAGGGACGGGGCGGCCGAGCCCGGCCTTGCGCCGGCGTCGGAGTGGAAGACGAACAGTCGGTATCCCGCGTACCGGGCGATCGTGCCCAGGCCGATGCCCACGAGCGAGAACAGGTTGTCCCATGCCGCCGTCGCGAGCCCCAGGCCGTGGTGGGTGAGGCCGAGGACGCCCGCCTCGATCGCCAGTGCGATGCCGTTGACGACGCCGAAGAGCACGAGCTCGCGCGCGGGCCGGTGACGGCGCTCGCCGCGGAACGTCCAGCCGCGGTGCGCCCACCACGCGAAGACGATCGACACGACGGCCGCGATGACCTTGGCCGTCACGACGCGGTCGGAGTCGCCTGCCACCTCGGCATGCGGAGCGAGGGGCCCCCAGCGCAGCAGGTTGAAGACTCCCAGGTTCACGATGACGCCGGCGAGACCCACCGCGAGGAAGCGGATGAGCTCCGTGGTCTGGGCGGTGAGCCGTATCGTCACGGGGGTCGAGCCTACAGGCGGTAGGTTTTCCCTGTGATCGTGGCAGTGGTGGGCGGCGGGCAGCTCGCTCGGATGATGGCTCCGGCCGCGACCGCGCTCGGCATCACGCTGCGGGTGCTCGTGGAGTCCGAGCAGGCGTCGGCGGCGCTCGCGGCGCACGAGATCGTCGTGGGCATGCCCTCCGATCCAGACGCCGTCCGCCGCCTCCTTGCCGAGCCCAGGCCCGACGTCGTCACGTGGGAGCACGAGCACATTCCCGCCGAGGTCTTCGCCGCATGCGCCGAGGCCGGCGTGCCCGCGCGGCCCGATGCCGGCGCGCTGCTGCACGCTCAGGACAAGATCGCGATGCGCACGCGCCTGGACGCGCTCGGCCTGCCCAATCCGCTGTGGTGCGAGGTCGCCTCGCTCGAGGACGTCGCCGACTTCCTGGCCGAGGCGGGCGGCCGCGCCGTCGTCAAGACCGCCCGCGGCGGCTACGACGGCAAGGGCGTGCGGGTCGTCACCCACCCGGAGCAGGTCGCGGACTGGCTCGAGGCGATCGGCGACGGCGGCCCGCGGCTGCTCGCCGAGGAGGCCGTGGACTTCGACCGCGAGCTCGCGATCCAGGTCGCGCGCCGCCCGTCCGGCGAGATCCGCACATGGCCCGTGGTGGAGTCGATCCAGCGCGACGGCGTGTGTTCGGAGGTCATCGCGCCGGCCCCAGGGTTCTCCGCGCTCGCGCAGCGGGAGGTCGAGCACCTCGCGGAGGTCATCGCCACCAAGCTCGACGTCACCGGGGTCCTCGCGGTGGAGTTGTTCCAGGCGGGGGAGCGGATCCTCGTCAACGAGCTGGCCATGCGGCCGCACAACTCCGGCCACTGGAGCATCGACGGCTCCGTGACGAGCCAGTTCGAGCAGCATCTGCGCGCCGTCCTGGACCTGCCGCTCGGCGACACGACGCCCACAGCGGCGGTCACCGTCATGGCGAACGTGCTGGGCGGAGCGCGCGAGGACCTGCCCGCCGCGCTCGCCCAGGTCACCGATCCCCGCGCCAAGGTGCACCTGTACGGCAAGGAGGTGCGCGCGGGCCGCAAGGTGGGTCACGTGAGCGTGACCGGCGACGACGTCGACGAGGTCTGCCGCCGCGCCGTGGCCGCCGCGGCTATCGTGAGGGACGGGCTCTGACAGGGGCCGGAGCAGATCGGAGAGGCGATGACGCTCGTTGGCGTGGTGATGGGGTCCGACTCGGACTGGTCGGTCATGCAGGCCGCCGCTCAGGCGCTCGAGGAGTTCGGCATCCCGTACGAGAAGGACGTCGTCTCCGCGCACCGCATGCCCGAGCAGATGATCGCGTACGGCCGCTCGGCCGAGGAGCGCGGACTCAGGGTCATCATCGCGGGAGCGGGCGGAGCCGCCCACCTGCCGGGCATGCTGGCCTCCGTCACCCCGCTGCCGGTCATCGGCGTGCCCGTGCCGCTCGCCCACCTGGACGGCCTGGACTCCCTGCTGAGCATCGTGCAGATGCCCGCGGGAGTGCCCGTCGCGACGATGTCTGTGGGCGGGGCTCGCAACGCCGGCCTGCTCGCCGCGCGCATCCTCGCCGCGGGCGAGGGGCCGCAGGCGGAGGCGCTGCGTGAGACGATGCGCGACTTCCAGGAGTCGCTGCGGGCCCAGGCGGAGGCCAAGGGCGCGGCGTTGCGCGCGCTGTAGGCCGCGTCCGCGCGCGCTGCGCGGGGCGTCGAGCCCGAGAGGCGGGACCGCCCGCGCTCATCGTGCCGTCACGACGCGTGGGGGCGACGACGCGACAGGACCGGTCGTTCAGTGCGTGCAGCCGGCGAGGATGTCCTCATCGGTCTCGCGCGGCGGAACGGGCGCCGAGCTCGAGCCGCCCTCGGAAGAGCCGGAGCCGCCCTCGGAAGAGCCGGAGCCGCCCTCGGAAGAGCCGGAGCCGCCCGTGGCCGAGGGCTCGAAGGCCTCGGGGTCGTTCGCGGGCGAGGAGGAGTACTTGTCGAGGTGCGGCGCGATCGGCTGGTCGTTCGCCATGGCCGCGAACACCTGGGCGGCGGCCGGCGCGAACTCGAGGCGGTTCGGGTCGGGCGCGTAGCCGCGGACCGGGGCCGTGCCCATGATGATGCCGGCCTTGGTGTCGAGGTTGCGCAGCGACAGGCCCAGGCCCACGGAGTAGCCGTCGATGTCGCCGAGCGTCTCGTCCATCGTCATGGACTCCGCGACCGCGGACATGAAGGAGAACAGGTCGCGCGGGTTGAAGAGGACCTGCGCGCCGATGACCTTGCGTGCGAGGTTCTTCAGCAGCACCTGCTGGCGGTCGATGCGGTCCAGGTCGGAGCCCGAGAAGCCGGTGCCGTGCCGGGCGCGAGCGTACTGGAGCGCCTGCACGCCGTCCAGCACCTGCGGGCCGGCCTCCAGGTTGAGGCCGGAGTACTTGTCGTAGACCGGCGCAGGGATGCACATGGGCACGCCGCCCACGGCATCGACCATGCGCTGGAAGCCCACGAAGTCGATGATCGCCCAGTGGTCGATGCGGATGCCGGTGAGGGACTCGACCGTGCGGATGGTGCAGGCCGCGGCATCGGACTTGGAGCCGAACTTGCCGCCGTTGGCGAACGCCTCGTTGAACATGCCGAAGTAGCTCTTCTGGATCGAGCCGTCGGAGCGCTCGCACTGGGCGAGGCGGACCATCGTGTCGCGCGGGATCGACAGCAGCTCCACACGCTGTCGGTCCGCGGAGATGTGCATGATGATCGTCGTGTCGTTGCGCTGACCGGCTTCCTTGCCGCCGATGGCTGCGTTCTCGCCTGAGCGGTCGTCGGATCCCATGAGGAGGATGTTGAGCGCGCGGCCCTTCGCCGAGTCGTCCGGCGGAAGCGCGGGCGGCGGACGGTCGTCGCCGAGCAGCGGGGAGACGTTGTGGGTCTCGATGCGCGCCTCGACGCCCTGGATGACGGTCTGGGAGAAGACGATGACGAAGCCCAGGAGCCCCGCAAACGCGAGGATGAGAGCGGTGAGCACCGGATGGCGCTTCTGGCGCGTGGCGTGACGCACGCGCGTGGTCTCTCGGGTGCTCACGTGCCCCTCCTCATCCGTGGCGATCGGCGTTCACAGTGTAGACCTCCCCCGCGAAGGCCCTGGGTGGCGAACGGTTGCGGGCGAGCGCGGGTTCCCGCACGGGCAGAAGGCCTTCCGTGCGCGTCGGCTCCCGCCGTGCGAGGCGCCTGTGACTGATGTAACGTCGACTTGACGCACGGGGATTACACCGGTGTAATTCCCTCAGGCAGCGAAGCTGTCCGCGTCGATACGGAGGACGAGCACATGTGGAATATATACACAGGCTCCATGCCCTCGGACGCAGGCACCCCCTCCACGCTTGCGTCGGTCGTGGACATCTTCTCCGCGGCCGCGGAGGGCCCGCTGTCTTGGCAGGATCGCGCCCTGTGCGCGCAGACCGATCCCGAGGCGTTCTTCCCTGAGAAGGGAGGCTCGACGCGTGAGGCAAAGAAGGTGTGCGCGGCGTGCGAGGTGCGCGCCGAGTGCCTTGACTACGCCCTCGCGAACGACGAGCGCTTCGGCATCTGGGGCGGATTGTCGGAGCGTGAGCGCCGCAAGCTCAAGCGCCGCGCTGTCTGAGCCGCCCCTCCGTGAGGAGGCTTCGTGACCGGCACGCGCTTCATCCGCGCCGTGCTGGTGACGGACGGCCGCTCGTCGCGCCTGCCTGCCGTCCTCGCGGCGCTCGCCGCGCTGCAGCGCAAGCCTGACGTCCTGCACCTGGTCCTCGTCGCCGACGCGGCCCTCCCCGAGCTTCCCGGCGGCATCGCCGTCGACATCTTCCGGACCGCCGCGCCCACGTTTGGCCGCGCCGTCGACGCGCTCCTCGCGGAGCGTCCCGTCCAGCCAGCCGTCGACGAGGAGCTGCTGTGGCTCCTCCACGACGACGCGGCCCCCGCGCCCGATGCCCTCGCCCGCCTCGACGCCGTCTCGCGCAAGCGGCCGCGCGCCGGGGTCGTCGGAGCGACGCACGTGCGGTGGGACGACGCCTCGCGCCTGGTCAACGTGGGAACCACCGTGGCCGCATGGGGCGGCAAGCGGGTGGGCCTGGCCGCCGAGGACGACATCGACCAGGGCCAGCACGCCGAGCGCGATGACGTGCTCGCCGTCTCCCTCGCCGCCGCGCTCGTCTCGCGCGATCTGTGGGACGCGATCGGCGGCACGGACGACGTGTACGGCGGCTTCGGCGACAGCATCGACTTCTGCCGCCGCGCCTGGGTCGCGGGTCGCGACGTCGTGGTGGTGCCGGACGCCAAGGTGCGCCACGCCCAAGAGGCGCTCTACGGGCGCCGCACCGGCATCGGCCTCAAGCGCGCCACGCACGCCGCTCGCCGCACGGGCGAGTGGGTGCACGCGTTCGTGTGGGCGCCGCTGTGGGCGATCCCGCTGCTTGCCGTGTCGCTGCCCCTCTCGGTCGTCGCTCGGGCCCTGCTGCGCATCATGCAGAACCACCCGCGCCTGGCTCTCGCGGAGCTCGGCGTGCCGTTCCTGCTGCTCGCGCGCACGGGCGCGATGGCGCGCTCGCGAGCGTCCCTGCGCAGGGTCGCGGTGCGCCGCGGCGTCGAGCGCCGCCTGCTGGCCGGGCCGGCCGACGTGTGGCGCCAGATCCGCGAGCGGGACCTGGGCAGGCTCGACGCGGCGCGACTCGAGCGCATCCCCACGGACGTCATCCGTGGCGAGCTCATCGCGCGCCGTGCCCGCAACCGCGTTTGGCTCACGGTCACCGCAGCCGTCGGGCTGGCCGCTTCGCTCGCGCTGTCCGCGCGCTGGCTCGTCGACGCGTGGACGGGAGGCATGCTCACCGGTCCCGGCGTCGGCGCGACCGACGTCCGCCTGACGGACCTGTGGGCGCGCGGCTGGTCCGGCTGGAGCGAGGCGGGCCTCGGCATGCCCGCGCTCGACGGCACCTTCGCGACGATGCTCACCCCGCTGGCCCTCCTCGGCGGCGACCTGCGGGCGAGCATCGTGGCGCTCTTCGCCCTCGCCCCGGCGATCGCGGTCGTGAGCGCGTGGTGTGCCGCGGGAACCGCGACGCGCGCTCCGCTCGTGCGCGCCGCCGTCTCGCTCGCCTATGGCCTGTGGCCGCTGTTCCTCGCCTCGGTGGCCGATGTCCGCCTGGGGGCCGTCATCGCGCACCTCGCGCTTCCGTGGGCGGCGTGGGGCCTCGCGTACGCGACGGGCTGGCGCAAGGGGGAGATTCTCGGAGACGGCTCCGAGTACCCGCCGTCACGTCGCCCCTCGGCGAACGCCGGTCTCCTCGCCGCCGTCGCCCTTGCCGTCGCCACGGTCGCCGCTCCCATCCTGCTCCTGCCGAGCCTCGTGATCCTCGCGGCCGTGGGCGCGCGTGCGGGAGACGTGCGCTGGCGCGTGTGGACCATCGGCCTCCTGCCGCTCGTGGTGGGCCTTCCCGGCCTCGTCGGGGCGGCCCGCAACCCCCGTGACGCCGTGAGCGTCCTGGCCCGCGAGCCAGGCCCGAGCGCGCCGTTCGATCCCTTGAGCTGGCACCAGCTCCTCGCGGGCAGCGACGGCGCCTGGCGTTGGCCCGAGCTCTTCCAGCCCGCCGCGCTCGCGGCCTACGCCCCCGGGGCGATCACGCTCGTGGCCGCGATCGTCGCGCTCGTCGCAGGGTGGCGCTCGCGCGCCGTGCTCGCGAGCCTTGCGGTCGGTGCCGTCGGGCTGCTGCTGGCGGTGGTGTCGCAGTCGGTCGTCGCGGCGTGGCCCGATGGCGCGGGCGGCGTCGGAGCGGTCGGCTGGCCGGGCGCGGGCTCGTCGCTCGCCGCCCTGGGCCTCCTGGGCGCGGTCGCGCTGGCGTACGGCCTCCTGCCGGCGATCAAGGAGGCGGGAGTGAAGGCCCGTGCGACGGTCGCGCGGGCGGGCGCGATCGTCGGCGCCGCGGTGTTCCTGGCCGCGGCTGCGCTGCTCGCGTGGCCCGGGGCCGTCAAGGGCCTGGGGACCATGGCCTCCGCCGACGTCCTCCCGCTCGCGATCCCTCTCGAGCAGACCGGCCCCGATCGGGCGCGCACGCTCGTGCTCACCTCCGCCGAGGACGGCCAGGTCTCGTATGCCGTCCTCGCGACGGATGGGACGGAGCACGCCACCGGACGGGCGTTCGCCGACGCCCACGGCACGCCGCTTGCGCGGCCCGGCTATGACGGCGCGACGGCCGCCGACCTCGCCCAGGCCGTCGCCGAGCTCGCCGCGGGCGGGTTGAGCGACACCGACGTGCTCGCCGCCTGGGGCATCGGCACCGTGGTCGCCGGACCGGGAGAGGACCGCATCAAGGCCGCTCTCGACTCCAACACCGCGCTCGCCCTCGTGGGAGGCAGCGAGCGCGGCACGACCTACCGCGTCGACCGGCCGCTGAGCGACGAGCCGGTCTCTCGCGCCTGGATCGAGTCGCCCCACGGCGTGATCGTGGTCCCGTCCGGCTACGCGAGCGGCGAGCTGCGCCTGCCGCGCGACGCGGGCGGCCTGCTTGTCATCGCCGTGCCGCGCGACGGCTCCTGGCGCGCGAGCCTGGACGGCGAGCCGCTGTTCGAGACCGAGGACGAGCTGGGCCGTCAGGCCTTCGCGGTGCCCACGGGCGGCGGCGTCCTCGCGTACGGGTACCGCGACACGATGCACAGCGTGTGGTGGTGGGCAGCGGCCGCCGCGACCGCATGGGCGCTCCTGGGAGCCATCCCGCTAGGCGAGCGCGGCGTGAGGGAGCGTGAGTCGTGAGGACGCTGCGCTGGCTCGTTCCCGTCCTGCTCCTGGGCGCCGTCGCCGCGGCGGTCCTCGCCCCGCCGGCGTCCCCGCCGCGCCAGGCGGCCCAGGAGTTCGCCGTCGCGCCCGGCGCCGCCGTCGCCGCCTGCCCGGGACCCCAGCGCCTGCCGGTGGGCGACCAGGGCTCGTCCGGGGACCTGGCGGCGAGCACGGACGACCGGCTGCTCCTCGTCTTCGGCGAGGGCGAGTCGACCCCGGTGGGCATCGGCACCGCCTGGACGGCGCCCATCGCGGGAAGCCTCGAGCGCGTCGGCGACGGCGACATCGCCGGCCTGGCGGCCGTGACGTGCCTCACGGCGGGCTTCGACGAGTGGCTCGTGGGCGGGGCCACGACGCTCGGCTCGAGCGCGCGCCTGATCCTGTCCAACCCCTCCGACGCCCCGGCCGAGGCGCGCGTGACCGTCTACGGCCCGCTGGGCCAGGTGGGGGAGCCGGTCGTCATCGCCGTGGGCCCGCGCAGCCAGGAGGAGCGGCTCATCGAGGGCATCGCGGTCGAGCTGCCGACGCTCGCGCTCCACGTCGAGTCGAGCGGGCCCGGACTGGTGGCGGTGCTGCAGGACTCGCGCCTGGACGGCTTCCAGCCAGCGGGCACGGACCTCGTCGGCGCCCTCGCGCCGAGCACGCGCCTCGTCATCCCCGCCGTGGGATCGCCGGTCGAGGGATCGACCGTGACGCTGCGCCTGATGGCGCCCGAAGGGGCGTCCGCCACCGTGGCGTTCGTGTCCGAGACCGGCCCGCAGCCGTGGCTCGGCGCCCGCGGCATCGAGCTGGAGCCGGGAGTCGTGACGGACATCCCCGTCCCGGTCGAGGGCGTGGGAGCGATCGAGGTCACGGCCGATGCGCCCGTCCTGGCCGCGGCCCGGACCGTCGTTCCGCGCCTGGCCACCGAGGGCACGATCGGCGACCTCGCCTACGACCACTCGTGGACGCTCGGCGTCGACGACTCGACGGCCGCGACCCTCGCCGCCGTGGTCCCGCTCGAGACGGCGACGCTCGCGGTCTACTCGCCGGTAGGCGGCTCTGTCACTTTCACCGACCCGCAGGGCGCCACGATCGCCACGGCATCCGTTCCCGCGCGCACCGTGGCGCGCGTCCCGGTGACGCTGCCTCCCGGCACGCTCGTCACGGCGACGGGACGCTTCGCGTGGGCGGTGGAGCTCACCACCGAGGAGGGCTGGATCGCCACGCTCGTTCCCGCCAGCACGGAGCGCGCGGATCGCGAGCTGCTCGTCGCGCCGGGCCAGTACGCGCCGGTCGTGGGCCGCTGACGGCTCGAGCCGCACGCAGTCCGCGCGCGGGGGCTCTGCATCGGCGCCCTAGAGCATTCCCAGGCCGTACTCCGGGTCGATCTCCTCGGGCGGCCGGCCCAGATGGTGGGCCACGTGCTCGGCGAGGACGTCGCGCACGAGGGCGGGCAGCTCCTCCGGTCGTGCGCGCTGCTCGATGGGGCGGCGGTACAGCACGATGCGGGTGGGGGCGCCATACTCGCCAGGGAACAGCCGTCCCAGCGGAACGCCCGGCTCCCACGGCGCGGGGTCGGAGGGCGGCACGTCCTCCACGCCCACGTCGAGCCGGCCCCACTCCTTGCCCCAGCGCCGCTCGAGGCGCTCCGTGGCGTCGAAGACGAGGTCGTCGAAGCGCTCGGCGCGCGTGCGGTATCCGGGGCTCGTCGGCGGGAACAGCGGCCGTCGCAGCCCGCGTCCGTGGGTGTCGCGGCGCCTCATGCGTCGAGGCTAACGCGATCGCGGCGTGGTGCCTGGGAAGGCGGCGTCGCTGCGGGTAGCGTCCGGATTGTGTTGGCAGTCAGGCAATGCACCAAGACCGCGTGCAGCCGCCCCGCAGCGGCCACGCTCACGTACGTGTACGCGGACCAGATGGTGGTGGTGGGGCAGCTCTCCGAGCTCGCGGAGCCGCACTCCTATGACCTGTGCGCCATGCATGCCGAGCGGTTCACCGCGCCGCGCGGGTGGGACGTGGTGCACATCCACCAGGAGTTCGTCGACTCCGGCCCCTCGCCCGACGACCTCGACGCCCTGGCTCGCGCCGTGCGCGAGGCGGGCCGGCTCGCGCTTCCCGAGCCTTCTGCGCCGTCCGCGCCGATGCCGACCGAGCCGCGTCGCGGACACCTGCGGGTCGTCACGAGCGAGGCGTAGCCGGGCGGGGGTCTGGCCCGGGCGCCGCACCCCACGCATTAGGCTTTCCCGGTGACCTATCCGGATCTCACCGCGCTCATCAAGTCCTACGACATCCGAGGAATCATCGGAGAGGCCCTCACGGAGGACGTCGCCCGCGCCATCGGCGCGGCTTTCGTCGACGCGATCGTCATCCCTGACGGAGAGAGCGCCGTCGTCATCGGCCACGACATGCGCGAGAGCGGACCCGGCCTGGCCGCCGCGGTCGCCGAGGGCGTCACCGCTCGCGGCATCGACGTCATCCGCATCGGCCTGTGCTCCACCGACGGCCTGTACCACGCGTCGGGCGCGCTCGACCTGCCCGGCGTGATGATCACTGCGAGCCACAACCCGGCCGCCTACAACGGCATGAAGCTGTGCCGCTCCAAGGCACGCGCCGTGGGAGAGCAGACCGGCCTGGCCGAGGTGCGCGAGCTCACCGCCCGCTACCTCGTCGACGGCTTCGAGCCTGCGAGCGCCCCGGGCTCCGTGACGGACCGCGACACGCTCGCGGACTACGGCGCCTTCCTGCGCGTGCTCGTGCCGCTCGACGGCATCCGCCCGCTCAAGGTGGTCGTGGACGCCGCGAACGCGATGGCGGGCCACACCGTCCCGGCGGTGCTCGGCACGGCCGCGGGGCTGCCCGCGCTGCCCATCGACATCGTCCCGATGTACTTCGAGCTCGACGGCACGTTCCCCCATCACGAGCCCAACCCGCTCGAGACGGAGAATCTGCGCGACCTCCAGGCGGCGGTGCTCGAGCACGGAGCCGACATCGGTCTCGCCTTCGACGGCGACGCCGACCGCTGCTTCGTCGTGGACGAGAAGGGCCAGGTGGTGAGCCCCTCGGCCATCACGTGCCTCGTGGGACTGCGGGAGACCGAGCGCGAGCACCAGGCCGGTCGCATCCCGACCGTGATCCACAACCTCATCTGCTCGCGCGCCGTGCCCGAGCAGCTGCGCGCCGCACGCGCGCGCACCGTCCGCGCCCGCGTGGGCCACAGCTACATCAAGGCGCAGATGGCCGAGCTCGACGCCGTGTTCGGCGGCGAGCACAGCGCGCACTTCTACTTCCGCGACTTCTGGTTCGCCGACTCCGGGATGCTCGCGGCGATGCACGTCCTCGCGGCCCTGGGCAGCCAGGACGCGCCGCTGAGCGAGCTGCTCGCCGCGCATGACCCCTACGTCGCGTCGGGCGAGATCAACTCCACCGTCGCCGATGTCGCGGCCGCCACCCAGCGCGTGCGCGACGCCTTCGTCACGGACGGCGTGGACTCCGACGACTTCGACGGCCTGACGGTGAGCCACTGGGACGGCCATGATGAGAAGTGGTGGTTCAACGTCCGGCCGTCCAACACCGAGCCGCTCCTGCGTCTCAACGTGGAGGCGGCCGAGCAGGACGTCATGGAGCGGGTGCGCGACAGCGTGCTCGCCGTCATTCGGGAGGGATGAGTGGCACACGTCGACTCTGACAGCGGCCACGGGCACGGCGCGGAGCACGGCACCAAGGCCGTCCTCGCCGCGCTCATGGCGAACGTCGGCATCGCCGTCACCAAGGCCGTCGCGTTCCTCCTGACGGGAGCGTCCTCGATGCTCGCCGAGGCGATCCACTCGCTCGCGGACTCCGGCAACCAGGTGCTGCTGCTCGTCGGCGCCAAGCGCGCCCGCCGTGACGCGACGCCGGAGCACCCCTTCGGCTACTCGCGCGACCGGTACTACTACGCGTTCCTCGTGGCGATCGTGCTGTTCACGCTCGGCGGCCTGTTCGCCCTGTACGAGGCATGGCACAAGTTCTCCGATCCGCATCCCATCGACTCGTGGCACTGGGTGCCCGTGGTGGTGCTCCTCGTCGCGATCGTCCTCGAGAGCCTGTCCTTCCGCACCGCGATCGTCGAGGCCAACAAGGTGCGTCGGGGCCGCTCCTGGCGTCGCTTCATCCAGCGCCACAAGGCGCCGGAGCTGCCCGTCATCCTCCTGGAGGACCTGGGCGCGCTCCTGGGCCTGATCTTCGCGCTGTTCGGCGTGACGATGACGCTCGTCACCCACGACGGCCGCTGGGACGCCATCGGCGCCGCGATGATCGGCATCCTCCTGTGCTCCATCGCCTTCGTGCTCGGCCGTGAGACCAAGTCGATGCTCGTGGGCGAGGCGGCCAACCCGGAGGACATCCGCAAGATCCGCCGCGCTCTCGCCGCCGAGGGCTACGACGACGTCATCCACATGCGCACCGTCCACCTGGGCCCTGACGACATCCTCGTCACCGCCAAGGTCGCCGCACCCGCGAGCATGACGCTCGGCGAGCTCTCCGACCAGACCAACCGTGCCGAGGCGGCCATCCGCGCGGCCGTCCCCGCGGCGCGGCTCATCTTCCTCGAGCCCGATGTCCGTCGCGAGGGAGAGGGGCGCACGCCCGCGGCGGCCAAGGCGTCGGCGGCGACGAAGCGCGCCGCGAAGAAGCCCGCCGCGTCCAGGGCATCGGCGACAAAGC
>Ga0207868_1000325_pt1 | contig 56429 bp, 31 predicted proteins | sample Passage237B_FD_187370 | JGI IMG/M metagenome (GOLD analysis project Ga0207868, IMG submission 187370) | Cellulose adapted compost microbial communities from Newby Island Compost Facility, Milpitas, CA, USA - Passage2 37B (SPAdes) (version 3) ... | reverse complement strand
CGACGACGACGACGGTGTCGAGGACACGGAAGACAACTGCCCGCTGGTGCCGAACAAAGACCAGGCCGACACCGACGGTGATGGCATCGGCGACGCCTGTGACAACGACGACGACGATGACGGTGTCGAGGACACGGAAGACAACTGCCCGCTGGTGCCGAACAAGGATCAGACCGACACCGACGGTGATGGCATCGGCGACGCCTGCGACAACGACGACGACGATGACGGTGTCGAGGACACGGAAGACAACTGCCCGCTGGTGCCGAACAAGGATCAGACCGACACCGACGGTGACGGTATCGGCGACGCCTGTGACAACGACGACGACGATGACGGTGTCGAGGACACGGAAGACAACTGCCCGTTGGTGCCGAACAAGGATCAGACCGACACCGACGGTGATGGCATCGGCGACGCCTGCGACAACGACGACGATGATGACGGTGTCGAGGACACGGAAGACAACTGCCCGCTGGTGCCGAACAAGGACCAGACCGACACCGACGGTGACGGCATCGGCAATGCCTGCGACGACGACGACGACGATGACGGCATCGAAGACACGGCCGACAACTGCCCGCTGGTGCCGAACACCGACCAGGAAGACAGCAATGACGATGGCATCGGTGACGCCTGCGACCAGGATTCTGACGGCCAGCCCGACGACACGGACAACTGCCCGGTGAATCCGAATCCCGGCCAGAGCGACGCCGATGGCGACGGCATCGGCGACGCCTGCGAGAACGACGACGACGATGATGGTTGGATCGATACCGAAGACAATTGCCCGCTCGTTCCCAATCCGTCCCAGAGCGACACCGACGGCGACGGTCTCGGCGATGCCTGCGATCCGGACTTGGACAACGACGGCGTGCCCAACGGTGACGACACCTGCCCGTACGTCTACAACCCGGACCAGGATCCGGCCGCCTGCGCCAACGATGCCGACGGTGACGGCGTGGAAGACGATGCCGACAACTGCCCGATCGTGCCGAATGCCGGTCAGGGAGACTTGGATGGCGACGGCATCGGTGATGCCTGCGACAACGACATCGACGGTGATGGCGTCGGGAATGGCCACGACAACTGCCCGCTGGTGATCAATCCGGACCAGACCGACACCGACGGCGACGGCATCGGCGATGCCTGCTCCGACGATTTCGACGGCGACGGCATCGACAACGAAACCGACAACTGCCCGCTGGTGAGCAACCCGGACCAGACCGACACCGACGGTAACGGCGTCGGCGATGCCTGCGACAACGACATCGACGGCGACACCATCCCGAACGTAAGCGACAACTGTCCGGTCGTGGTGAATCCGAGCCAGTCCGACGCCGACGGCGACGGCATCGGCGACGCCTGCGACGACGATGACGACAACGACGGCATCCTCGACGTGTCCGACAACTGCCCGCTGGTGCAGAACCCGGGACAGGAAGACCAGGACGGCGACGGCATTGGCGACGCCTGCGAAGACGACGTCGATGGCGATGGCGTGGAAGACGCCGGCGACAACTGCCCGATCGTGGTCAATCCGGACCAGACCGACACCGACGACGATGGTTTGGGCGACGCTTGCGATCCGGACATCGATGGCGACATGGAGCCGAACAGCAGCGACAACTGTCCGCTCGTGCCCAATCCGGACCAGAGCGACACCGACGGCGACGGGATCGGCGATCTGTGCGAAAACGAGCTCTTCGAGGACAGCTTCGAGTTCGTTCTTCCGGAGTGAATCGGAAAATCCACACGAACATCGGGCCGCCATCCTCATGATGGCGGCCCGCAAGAACGGCCAAGCTGGCCGTAGCTGGCGGAGAATTGATGTCGCTCCAGGGCATCCTCAGCCCACGTACATCCCCTGGTTTCGAGCCGTGACCTCGCCCCCCGGTCGCGGGCTGTCTGCAAGGACACAGGCCAGGGCAACCATCGCCCAATGGCCGCCGGTTTCCAGCCCCGAGCCCTCCGCTCAGGGCTTTTTTTCGATACGCGCATTGCCGCAGCCCATGACCATTGGCGCTTGGGCTGCGCGACGGCATCGCTACAATCGAGCACTCCCATTTCTTTCGGAGTCTTCGATGCGCATTGCAGGTTTGCGGCGCCTTGCCGCCACGCTTTCGCTCGCCCTTGCCGGCGCCGTGCCGCTGCATGTCGCCGCAGCGCCTGCCAAGGTCGCGGTCGATATTCCCTACGAACAATTCGAATTGCCCAACGGCCTGCGCGTGGTCGTGCATACCGACCGCAAGGCGCCCGTGGTCGCCGTGAACATCTGGTACCACGTCGGTTCCAAGAACGAACCGGCCGGCCGCTCGGGCTTCGCGCACCTGTTCGAGCACCTGATGTTCAACGGTTCGGAAAACCACAGGGGCGAATTCTTCGAACCGTTCGAGAAGGTTGGCGCCACCAACCAGAACGGCACCACCGACAACGACCGCACCAACTACTTCGAGAACGTGCCGACCACGGCGCTCGACATGGCCTTGTGGATGGAATCCGACCGCATGGGCCACCTGCTCGGCGCGATCGACCAGGCCACGCTCGACGAGCAGCGCGGCGTGGTGCAGAACGAGAAGCGCCAGGGAGAGAACCAGCCTTATGGCCTGGTGTGGGACGCGATCAACCGCGCGGTCTATCCGGAAACGCATCCCTACCACCACTCGGTGATCGGCTCGATGGCCGACCTCAACGCGGCGTCGCTGGATGACGTGAAGAACTGGTTCAAGAGCTGGTACGGCCCGAACAATGCGGTGCTGGTGCTCGCCGGCGACATCGACGTGGCCACCGCAAAGGAAAAGGTCACGCGCTATTTCGGCGACATCCCGGCCAGTATCAGCGTGCCGAAACTGCCGGCCGACATCGCCGCGGGCACGGAATCGCGTCGCGACGTGATGACCGACCGTGTGGCGCAGGCCCGCATCCACCGCGTTTGGAACGTGCCGCAGTACGGGCAGGCCGACCTGGATTACCTGCAGCTGGTCGCGCAGATCCTCGGCGGCAGCAAATCCTCGCGCCTGGATCGCCGCCTCGTGCACGAATTGCAGCTCGCCGACAGCGTCAGCGCGATGGCGATGGGGCAGGAGCTGGGCTCGGGCTTCCTCATCATCGCCAACGCGCGCGATCCGGAGAAAGTCGCCGAAATCGAGAAGGTCCTCGACGAGGAAGTGCGGAAACTGATCGCCGAAGGCCCGGGCGCGGACGAACTGGAACGCGCCAAGACCATGTTCGCCGCCAGTTTCGTGCGCGGCATCGAACGCATCGGCGGTTTCGGCGGCAAGGCCGACGTGTTGGCCGAATGCACCGTCTTCACCGGCAATCCGGGTTGCTTCCGCGATCACTTCAACAACAAGCAGAATGCGACCGCGAAGCAGGTGCAGGAAGCCGCCGCGCGCTGGCTGGCGCAGGGCGACTACACCCTGGTCGTGATGCCGGGCGAACGCGGCGAGGATCCAGCCGAGAACGCCGACGCGGTCGCGCAGGCCGGCAGCGAAGCCGGCAAGCAGGACGACAAGCTGCTGACGCCCGATCCGAAATACACCGTCGTCGCCAGCGACGTGGATCGTTCCAAGGGCGTGCCGGAAACCAAATCGTTCCCCGAGCTGAGCTTCCCGAAGCTGCAGCGCGCCAAGCTCGACAACGGCATCGAGGTGGTACTGGCCGAACGCCATGAAATCCCGGTCGTGCAGGTGTCGATGGAATTCCGTGGCGGCTTCAGCGCCGACGTGGGCCGCACGCTCGGCACCGCCAATTTCACGATGTCGATGCTCGACGAGGGCGCGAACGGGATGGATGCGCTCGCCTTCGCCAACCGCGCCGAAGCGCTCGGCGCGAACATCGGCGCGGGCGCGGCGCTGGACAGCGCCAGCGCCTACCTGTCGGCCCTGAAGGACAGGCTCGAAGCCTCGCTCGATCTCTACAGCGACGCGATCCTCCGGCCCGCGTTCCTGCCGAAGGAAATCGAGCGTGTGCGCACCGCTTGGCTGGCCGGCATCGCGCAGGAAAAGACGCGCCCGAACGGCGTCGCCAATCGCCTGTTGCCGCCGCTGCTGTACGGCGAAGGCCATCCATACGCGATTCCGTTCACCGGCACCGGCAACGAAGATTCGATCAAGTCGCTGACGCGCGAGGATCTGGTGAAATTCCACCGCGACACGGTGCGTCCGGACAACGCGACGCTGATCGTCGTCGGCGACACCACGCTGAAAGAGATCCTGCCGCTGTTGAACAAGCGCTTCGGCAAGTGGAAGGCGCCGAAACTGCCGCTGCCGGACACGACGATCAAGCCGGTCGCGCTGCCGCAGGCCCCGCGCGTGTTCCTCGTCGATCAGCCCGGCGCGCTGCAGGCCAACATCCTCGTCGGCCAAGTCACCGGCTCCACGCTCGACGCGCAGAAGGCGCTGGAATTCGACATCGCCAACGGCGTGCTCGGCGGCGAATTCACCTCGCGTCTCAACATGAAGCTGCGTGAGGAGAAGCATTGGGCCTACGGCGCCTACAGCTTCGCCGCCAATGCGCGCGGCCAGCGTCCGTGGATGGCGTTCGCGTCGGTGCAGATCGACAAGACGATGGAATCCCTGCAGGAAATGCAGAAGGACATCGCCGCCTTCGCCACCAATGCCGTGCCGGCGACCGACGCGGAAATCGTCAAGATCAAGACCAACAACGTGCTGAGCCTGCCCGGCAGCTACGAAACCGCCGGCGCGGTGATGGGCGCGATCGGCGGCATCGTGCGCTACCAGCGTCCGGACGATTACGTGACCACCTACAAGCAGCGCACCGAAGCGGTGAGCGCCGAAGCGGTCCGCGCCGCCGCCGCGACGATCAAGCCGGAAGCGTTGACCTGGGTCGTGGTCGGCGATCTGTCCAAGATCGAGGAACCGATCCGCACGCTGAAGATCGGCGAGGTGACGGTGCTGGACGCCGACGGCAAGAAGCTGCGCTGAACCTCCGGTTCATCGAAGGCTTGCGATGCGCCGCGGGCGGAGTGACATACTCCGCCCGCGGCGCAAACCACGGTTTTTCCGTCGCGCCTTCCGTTCTCTGCCTTGTTTCACGAGGAATCCACATGCACAGCTTCCATCGCATCGTTCTGGCCGCCGCGTTCGCCTCCGTGACGCTCGGCGCCTGCACTTGGGTCAAGCCCGAATCGGGCGCACTGACGGTGCGCGTGCTCGACATCGCGGCGGATACGTCGCGCTGCACGAAGCTCGGCGAAATCGGCGTGTCGGTGAAGGATCGGGTCGGTCTGTACCGTCGCGGCGAATTAAAGGTGCGCGACGAGCTGGAAACCCTGGCGCGCAACGAAGCCGTCGGCCTGCGCGCGGACTCGGTGCAGCCGCTCGAAGAACCCAGGTCCGGCGAACAGCGTTTCGCCGCGTGGCGTTGCGGCAGCGCGGTTCCGAAAACCGCCGCGCCCTCCGCGCCGTCGCGCGAGCCGCCGCCGGCGCGGCCCTTGCTGATCGAAGAAGCGGAAACCTTTCCCGCGAAGTGATTGCACTCACGTAACAGGATCCACCCATGCGCCTTGTTCCCATCGCCACGCTGCTCGCTTTCGCCATGACCGCATCTTCCGTTTTGGCCGCGCCTGAAAAGATGGAAGTCACCAAACTCACGCTCGAAGCCCTGACCGGCGAAGCGCCGCTGACCGGTCCTTCGCTGATGCAGCCGAAGATCTCGCCGGACGGTACGCGCGTCACCTTCCTGCGCGGCCGCGACGACGCGGCGTTCCGGCTGGATGTATGGGAATACGACATCGCTTCCGGCCAGACCCGGCGATTGGTCGATGCGGACGCGATCAGCGGCGGCGAGGAACGGCTTTCGGATGAGGAAAAGGCGCGCCGCGAGCGCCAGCGCATTTCGGCCTTGTCCGGCATCGTGGCCTACCACTGGTCGCCGGATGGCCGTCGCCTGCTGTTCCCGCTCGGTGGCGAGTTGTACCTGTACGACTTGGACGCCAAGCCCGAGAGTGCGGTGCGCAAGCTGACCAGCGGCAAGGGTTTCGCGACCGATCCGAAGATCTCGCCCAAGGGCGGCTACGTCAGCTTCATCCGCGACCGCAATCTCTGGGTCGTCGATCTGGCGACCTCCCGGGAAGCACAACTCACGTTCGACGGGAGCGAAGTCATCGGCAACGGCGTCGCCGAATTCGTCGCGGACGAGGAAATGGATCGCCACACCGGCTACTGGTGGGCGCCGGACGATTCGGCCATCGCCTATGCGCGCATCGATGAATCGCCGGTGCCGGTACAAAAGCGTTTCGAGATCTACGCCGACCGCACGGAAGTGGTCGAGCAGCGCTATCCGGCGGCGGGCGACCCGAACGTCGGCATCGAACTGTTCGTGGTTTCGCCCAAGCTGCCGCGCAACGGCAAGCCTTCGGCCAAGGCCATCGACCTTGGCCTGGAGAAGGACATCTACCTTGCGCGCGTGGATTGGCGCGACCCGCGGCACCTCACTTTCCAGCGCCAGAGCCGCAACCAGCGCAAGCTGGAACTGATCGAAACCGATCTTGCGAACGGCAAGCAGCGCACCTTGCTGACCGAAACCAGCACCACCTGGGTGCCGCTGCACGATGGCCTGCATTTCTTCGACGACGGCAGCTTCCTGTGGCTGTCCGAGCGCAGCGGATTCCAGCACCTGTACCGCATCGGCGCGGATGGATCGGCAACGGCGCTGACCTCCGGCGAATGGGTGGTCGACAAGCTGCTCGGCGTCGATGAGGAGGCCGGGCTTGCCTACGTCTCCGGCACGCGCGAGTCGCCGCTGGAAGCGCACGCCTACGCGGTGCCGCTCGCGGGCGGCGAACTGCGCAAGTTGACGGCCGAGGCGGCGATGCACAACGTGGTGTTCAGCAACAACGCCAAGGTCTACGTCGATGCGTGGAGCGATCCGCAGACGCCGCCGCAGATGCGGTTGCATCGCGCCGATGGCAGCCTCGTCGCGAACCTGGTCGAGAACGACGTCCATTCGCCCGGGCATCCGTATGCGAAATACCTCGCCGCGCACCGGCCGACGCAGTACGGCACGCTGCAGGCCGCCGACGGCACGACGCTGCACTATTCGCTGACCACGCCCGATGGATTCGACCCGACGAAGAAGTATCCGGCCATCGTCTACGTGTATGGCGGCCCGGCCACGCAGACGGTGATGCGCTCCTGGCAGGGTGGCTTCAACCAGTACCTTGCGCAGCAGGGCTACGTGGTGTTCTCGATCGACAACCGCGGCACGCCGCGGCGCGGCCAGAAGTTCGGCGGCGCGCTGTTCCGCCACCAGGGCAATGTCGAGGTGGAAGACCAGGTGCTCGGCGTGGATTGGCTCGCCTCGCAGCCGTTCGTCGACGGCAAGCGCATCGGCGTGTACGGCTGGTCGAACGGCGGCTACATGACGCTGATGCTGCTGGCAAAAGCGTCCGATCGCTATGCCTGCGGCGCGGCCGGCGCGCCGGTCACGGACTGGGCGCTGTACGACACGCATTACACCGAGCGGTATATGGATCACCCCAAGGACAACGCCGAAGGCTATGCCGCGTCCAGCGTGTTCTCGCATCTGGACGGGCTGACGTCCAAGCTGTTGCTGATCCATGGCATGGCCGACGACAACGTGCTGTTCGTCAACTCGACCCGGCTGATGAGCGAATTGCAGAAGCGTGGCAAGCCGTTCGAGCTGATGACGTATCCGGGCGCGAAGCACGGCCTGTCGCGCAGTGATGCGCTGCACCGCTTCAGGCTCACGGAAGACTTCTTCGCGCGTTGCCTGAAGTGATCATGGCCAGGGCCGCCGCCGAGGCGGCCCGGCTCCCAGTGGCGGCAACAGCGGAACCAACGTTCTTCGCGGACCGGAAATCGACATGGACATCTTCAAGCGCTTCCACATCGAAGCGGCGCATCGCCTGCCGAACGTGCCTGAAGGGCACAAATGCGCGCGGCTGCACGGGCATTCGTTCCAGGTGGAAATCCACGTCGGCGGCGAACCCGATCCGCATACCGGCTGGATCGTCGATTTCGCCGAGATCAAGCGCGCCTTCCAGCCGCTGTTCGACACGCTCGACCACCACTACTTGAACGACGTGCCGGGGCTTTCAAACCCGACCAGCGAGAACATCGCGGTGTGGATCTGGCAGCGGCTGAAGCCGGAGCTGCCGGCCCTGTCGGGCGTGGTGGTGCATGAAACCTGCACCTCCGGTTGCGTCTACCGCGGCCCGGCCTGATCCTCTGGCGCCGGTTGCGGCGGCACGGCATTTTGTTGTGTTGCAAAATGCCGGACGAATACCTCGATTTCTTTTGATTTCAGTGCATTGCGCTGATTGCGCGTGAATTTTTATGAATTTACGCTGAATGATTTGACCGTCTTTGTTGCGCTGCACAATGAGTGGGCATACAGTGTGCTCCACACTAATCGCCATCAAAGGATTGCAGCCATGTCCGAGTTCACCAATCCGGTCGCCCCGCTTGCCAAGCAGTTCGCCCAGTCCGCTGTGAAGGCCAATCTGCTGGCGTTCGAAGGTTTCGAGAAGGCCTTGGGCCTGCAGCTCAAGAGCGCCGAAAACAGCATCCGTTCCACCCTGGCTTTCCTGGCCGAAGCCGCCGAAGTCGATTCGCTCGACGCCGCCAAGGCGATCTGGCCGAAGGGCGCCGCGCTGGTCAAGGATTCGACCGAAGCTGCGTATGCCGCCAGCCAGGAAGTGCTGGGCCAGACGCTGAAGACCGGCGAAGCCATCACCAACCTGTACAAGGCCCAGTTCGAATCCGCCAACGAGTCGCTGCTGAAGGCCGCGCCGAAGGCGAAGAAGTAAGCCTCGAGCAACACCAGTTTCACGAGAGCAAGCGCGTCGTCGTTTCCTCCCTCCCTCAATTTGCGACGACGCATTATCCCGGCGGGCCTTGGCCCGCCGCTTTTTTTGGGCAATCCACGACCTTCGGCACTTTCGACGGAACTCTTTTGCCCCAAGATTGCCCAATGCTTGCCGAAGCCCGTCCGGTTTCGGGCTTGCCCCGCGCCACTGCGGGTGCTGCAATGCGAAACACGGCGCGCTCGCGCCGTTTGCTCAAGGTGAATCCGTGAAGAATCTGTTGCGATTGGCTCTGTCCGCTTCCCTGCTGGTGCCGGCCCTGGCGCTGGCGGAAGTCCCGTCCGTCGAATCGGAAAAGCCCGCCGTGATCGGCGCGATCGATCTCGATGCCGGGAAAGCCAAGCCCAAGGCGACGTCGGTAACGCTCGCGCCCAGCGACCTCAACGCGGACACGGTCGCGCTGGCGGTGCAGATCCTGTCCAACAGCCGATACCACTACCAGCCGCTGGAGCTGGACGATGCGCTGTCGGAAAAGATCCACGACACCTATCTGGAAATGATCGACCGCGACAAGCTGTTCCTGCTCGCGTCCGACGTCGCGCGTTTTTCCGAGTACCGCCACCGGCTCGACGACGCGCTGCGCGAGCGCAACCTGAAGCCTGCCTTCGATCTGTTCAACATCTATTTCCAGCGCGTTTCCGACCGCACCAGTTTCGCGCGCGAATACCTCAAGACCGATTTCTCCTTCACCGCCGACGAACGCTACGACTACGACCGCAAGAAGGCTTCGTGGGCGACGACGCCGGAGGAGTTGGACGAACTGTGGCGCAAGCGCGTCAAGAACGACGTGCTGCGGCTGAAGCTCGCGGGCAAGGACATGGCCGCGATCCGCGAGACGCTGGACAAGCGCTACACGAACTTCGAAAAGCGCGTGCGCGCCATCGATTCCGATGACGTGTTCCAGACCTTCATGAACGCCTATGCGACGTCGATCGAACCGCATACCACGTACATGAATCCGCGCAGCACCGAGAACTTCAACATGCAGATGCGCCTTTCGCTGGAAGGCATCGGCGCGGTGCTGCAGACCAACAGCGAAGACATCACCGTGATCCGTTCCATCGTGCCTGGCGGTCCGGCCGCGATGGAAGGCTCGCTGAAGCCCGGCGACCGCATCTACGGCGTCGGCCAAGGTCGCGAAGGCGGGTTCGTCGATGTCGTGGGCTGGCGCACCGACGACGTCGTCGATCTGATCCGCGGACCGAAGGACACCTACGTGCGCCTGGACGTCCTGCCGGCCGATGCCGGCGCGGACGGTCCGCACAAGACCGTCACCATCGCGCGCGGCAAGGTCAAGCTGGAAGAGCAGGCTGCGAAGAAGGCCGTGGTCGAGGTCGGCATCGGCGAAACCGCGCACCGCATCGGCGTGATCGACCTGCCGACCTTCTACCAGGATTTCGAAGGCCGCCGCCGCGACGAACCGGATTACCGTTCCGCCACGCGCGACGTGTCCCGGCTGATCGCCGAACTGAAGGCGGAAAACGTCGACGGCATCGTCATCGACTTGCGCGACAACGGCGGCGGCTCGCTGGCCGAAGCGGTCGAGCTCACCGGCCTGTTCATCGATACCGGCCCGGTGGTGCAGGTGAAGGACTCGCGTGAGCGCGTGCAGGTGCAGGCCGACACCGCGCGGGGCACCGCCTGGGACGGCCCGCTCGCGGTGCTGGTCAACCGCGCCTCGGCTTCGGCGTCGGAAATCTTCGCCGCCGCGATCCAGGACTATGGCCGTGGCCTCGTGATCGGCGAGCCGACCTTCGGCAAGGGCACGGTGCAGAACCTGCTCGACCTCAACCTGTTCCTCAGCGGCGAAGCGCCGGCGATGGGCCAGCTGAAGATGACGGTGGCGCAGTTCTTCCGCATCGACGGCGGCTCCACGCAGCTGCGCGGTGTCACGCCGGACTTGGCGTTCCCGGTGACGCTGGATGCGCAGGACTACGGCGAGAGCACCTACGACAACGCCTTGCCGTGGACCCGCATCGCGCCCGCCAACTACAAGCCGTTCAACGACTTCAAGCCGCTCCTGCCGCTGCTGGAAGCGCGTCACGAAGCGCGCGCGAAGGCGGACCAGGAATTCATCTGGTGGAGCGAGGATGTCGCCGAATACCGCAAGCGCCGCGAGGAGAAATCCATCTCCTTGAACGAGGCCGTGCGCCGTGCCGAACGCGACGCCGAGGAAGCCCGCCGCGTGGCGCGCAACGAAGCGCGCAAGGCCGCCGGCCTCGACGATGAAGTCGTGGACGAGGATGCGCACGACGACGGCCTGCAGGCCGACGAGCGCGACATCGCCGCCGAAGCCAAGCGCGAGCAGGAGCGCAAGGAGAAGTACAAGCCCGACGTGCTCGCGCGCGAAGCCGCGCACGTGCTGGCCGATGCGATCGACATGCTGCGCGCCGACCGCACGCTTGCCGCCAAGGTGCAGCTGGAATCGCCGGTGCAGGCGATCGAGAAGTCGCAGGTCCGCTGAGCGCCCAATCCCGCGCATCGCATCCGGTGCGCGGAAATCGAATACGACAAGAACGAACCGACGCCCGCGCCCGATGACGGCGTGGCGTCAGGTTCGCCGTGGTGCAGAACCGAGGGATAACGAAAAAAAGCCCGCCCCATGTCCGCCCCATCCCTTGATTCCCCAACTTCCGGAAAGCCCCGCGTGCCCGCCCTGTGGGCCGTGATCGTCGCCCTGCTGTCGGTCTACATCGTCTGGGGCTCGACCTATCTCGCCATCCGCTTCGCCCTCGAAGGCTTCCCGCCGTTCTTCCTCGGCGCGATCCGCATGGCGATCGCCGGCGCGCTGATGTTCGTGGTGTTGCGGCTTTCCGGGACGCCGATGCCGACCAAGAAGCAGTGGCGCAATCTCGCCTATCTAGGCCTGTTCATGACGCTGCTGTCCAACGGCTTCGTCAATTTCGCCGAGCAGGAAGTGTCGTCCGGCCTTGCGGCCGTCGCGGTCGCGTCGATGCCCCTATGGGCCGGCGTGTTCTTCGCGATGCGCGGCCGGCATCCGTCGCGGCTGGAATGGATCGGCCTCGTCGTCGGCTTCCTCGGCGTGGTGTGGCTCAATGCGGGCGGAAGCCTTTCCGGTTCGCCGAAAGGCATGGTCGCGTTGATCATCTCCGCTGTCGCCTGGGCGTACGGCTCGGTCTGGAGCGTCGGCAAGGATTTACCGTCGCCCTTCATGTCGGCATCCGGCCAGATGCTGTGTGGCAGCATCTGGATGCTGCTCGCAGGCTTCATCAACGGCGACCACTTCGCGCAGCCGCCTTCGGGCGAAGCCTGGGCGGCGCTGCTTTACCTCGCGCTGTTCGGATCGATCGTGGGTTTCTCGGCCTACGTGTGGCTGCTCAACAACGTGCGCCCGGCGCTCGCGACCAGCTATGCCTACGTGAACCCGCCGATCGCGGTGCTGTTCGGCGCCTGGCTCGGCGCCGAGCGCTTCGACATGCACGACATGGGCGCGATGGCGGTGATCCTCGCTGGCGTGCTGATCATCACCCTGGCCAAGGCCATCAAGCGGTAACGCCGACCCGCGTTACCGCCGCCAATGGCGGGTCGTCCGGTAGCGCCGGCGTAGAGGCGCTACCGCAGAGGATCACTTGCCGCGCTTGAAGACCTGGCGGAACTTGTGCAGCAAGGGTTCGGTGTAGCCGTTCGGCTGCGCCAGGCCTTCAAAGATCAGGGCGCTGGCCGCCGCGAACGCGACCGACGAATCGAAATCCGGCGCCATCGGGCGATAGTTCGGATCGCCCGCGTTCTGCTTGTCCACGACCTGCGCCATGCGCTGCAACGCGTCGACCACCTGTTCGCGCGTGATGACGCCGTGGCGCAGCCAGTTGGCGAGGTGCTGGCTGGAAATGCGCAGCGTGGCGCGGTCTTCCATCAGGCCCACGTCGTGGATGTCGGGCACCTTGGAGCAGCCGACGCCCTGTTCGACCCAACGCACCACGTAGCCCAGGATGCCCTGGCAGTTGTTGTCGATTTCCTCGCGGATCTGGTCCGCGCTCCAGGACGCTTGCGCGACGACCGGAATCGTCAGCAGGCCCGCCAGCAGCGAGTCGCGTTCAGCCGCGGCATCGATGCGTTCCAGTTCCTGCTGCACGGCGCTCACGTCGACCTGGTGGTAGTGCAGGGCATGCAGCGTCGCGGCGGTCGGCGAGGGAACCCAGGCGGTGTTCGCGCCGGCCTTCGGGTGCGCGATCTTCTGCTGCAGCATCGCGGCCATCATGTCCGGCATCGCCCACATGCCCTTGCCGATCTGCGCCTTGCCACGCAGGCCGGCGGCAAGGCCGACGAGGACGTTGCTGCGCTCGTAGGCCGCGATCCACGCGCTGGTTTTCATGTCGCCCTTGCGCAGGACCGGGCCGGCTTCCATCGCGCTGTGCATTTCATCGCCGGTGCGGTCGAGGAAGCCGGTGTTGATGAAGACGACGCGGTGCTTCGCGGCGTGGATGCAGGCCGCGAGGTTGATCGAGGTGCGGCGCTCCTCGTCCATGATGCCCATCTTGAGCGTGTTGCGCGCCAAGCCGAGCAGGTCTTCGACGCGGGCGAAGATTTCGCTCGAGAACGCGACTTCTTCCGGGCCGTGCTGCTTCGGCTTGACGATGTAGATCGAGCCGGTGCGCGAATTGCCGCGGCGCTTCAGGTCGTGCAGCGCGATCAGGCTGGTGACGACGGCGTCCATGAGGCCTTCGGGAATCTCGCGGCCTTCGCCGTCGAGGATGGTCGGGTTGGTCATCAGGTGCCCGACGTTGCGCACGAACAGCAGCGAGCGGCCGTGCAGCGTGATCTGCCCACCGTCCGCGGCGGTGTAGACGCGGTCCGGATTGAGCGTGCGGACGATGGTCTTGCCGCCCTTCTCGAGCGTTTCGGACAGGTCGCCGCGCATCAGGCCGAGCCAGTTGCGATAGACCAGCGTCTTGTCCTCGGCATCGACCGCGGCGACGGAATCCTCGCAGTCCATGATCGTGGTCAGCGCGGCTTCCATCAGCACGTCCTTCACGCCGGCCGCGTCGGTCTTGCCGATCGGGTGCGAGCGGTCGATCTGGATCTCGAAATGCAGGCCGTGGTTCTTCAGCAGCACGGCGGAAGGCGCGGCCACATCGCCGACGAAGCCGATGAACTTTCCAGGCTGCGCGAGCCCGACCGTCGCGCCGTCCTTGAGCGCGACCACGAGCTTGCCGTCCGCGACCGAATACGAAACCGCATCGGCATGGCTGCCTTGCGCCAGCGGCGCGGCCTGGTCGAGGAAGCCGCGGGCGAAGGCGATCACCTTGGCGCCGCGGACGGCGTTGTATCCGGCGCCGCGCGTGGCGCCGTCGGTTTCGGGGATCGCATCGGTACCGTAGAGCGCGTCGTAGAGCGAGCCCCAGCGCGCGTTCGCGGCATTCAACGCGTAACGCGCATTCATCACCGGGACCACGAGCTGCGGCCCGGCCTGCACGGCGATTTCGTCGTCGACGTTGGCCGTGTCGATCGTGAACGGCGCCGGCGGCGGCAGCAGGTAGCCGATCGATTCCAGGAAGGCGCGGTACGCCGCGATGTCCGTGACCGGACCCGGATGCGCGCGGTGCCAGTCGTCAAGTTGCTGCTGGAAGCGGTCGCGTTGCGCCAGCAGTTCGCGGTTCTTCGGCGCAAGGTCGTGGACCAGCGCATCGAATCCGGCCCAGAACGAAGCGGCGTCGATGCCGGTTCCCGGCAAGGCTGCTTCTTCGATGAAACGCTGGAAACAAGGGGCGACGGCCAGACGGCCTCGGGAAACGCGCTCGGTCACGATGATGGCTCCGTGGATGGACTTTTCTGGGCGGCATGATGCGCTGCACCAAGATGCAACGATACCCCATCCAGTGGGCAGGGAAGCCATGGCCCGGGCCGCGCGGCGGCGATCCGCCGCCAGGAGGACCCGCTGTTGCGGTCAGGCGGGATCGCGGATCACCAGCAGGCGCAATTCCGTCATGTCCTCGATCGCGCTTTTCACGCCTTCGCGGCCGATGCCGGATTGCTTCACGCCACCGTAGGGCATGCTGTCGACGCGGAAACTCGGCACGTCGCCGACCACCACGCCGCCGACCTCGAGCCTGTCCCAGGCGCGCATCGCCTTGTGGAGGTCGTTGGTGTAGAGCCCGGCCTGCAGGCCGTACTTGCTCCGGTTGATGGTGTCGAGCGCGCGGTCGAAATCGTCGAAGGGTTCGAGCACGGCGGCCGGGCCGAAGGCTTCCTCGGCGTAGAGCGCGCAATCGACCGGCACGTTTTCCAGCAGCGACGGTTCCAGCATCGCGCCGTTGCGCCGGCCGCCTGCCAGGAGCTTCGCGCCGTGCGCCACGGCCTCGTCGATCCAGCCTTGCAGGCGGATGGCTTCCTTCTCGGAAATCATCGGGCCGATGAAGGTGTCCTCGTCGCGCGGATCGCCCATCCTGAGCGCCTTCACCGCGGCCGCCAGCTTGTCGCGGAAGGCGTCGTAGAGACTGCGATGCACGAGCAGGCGCTGCACGCTGATGCAGCTTTGTCCCGATTGATAGTAGGCGCCGAACACGACGCGCTCCACGATCCGGTCCAGGTACTCGCCTTGGTCGGCGTCGATCAGGCAGGCCGCGTTGCCGCCCAGTTCCAGCACGACTTTCTTCTGGCCGTCCTTGGCCTTGAGCTGCCAACCCACTTCCGACGAGCCGGTGAAGCTCAGCAGCTTCAGGCGCTCGTCGGTGGTGAACAGGTCCGCGCCGTCGCGGTGCGCGGGCAGGATCGAAAACGCGCCTTCCGGCAGGTCGGTTTCGGCCAGCACTTCGCCGATGATCAGCGCGCCGACCGGCGTCAGGCTCGCCGGTTTCAGGATCCACGCGTTGCCGGCGGCGATCGCGGGCGCGATCTTGTGCGCGGCGAGGTTCAACGGGAAGTTGAACGGCGCGATCAGCGAGCACGGCCCGATCGGCACGCGCTTCCACATCCCGCGATAGCCCTTGGCGCGCTGGGAGATTTCCAGGTTCAGCACTTCGCCGCCGATGCGCACGGCTTCTTCCGCGCCGACGCGGAAAGTGTCGATCAGGCGCGTGACTTCGCCGCGCGCGTCCTTGATCGGTTTGCCCGCTTCGATGCACAGCGCGAGCGCCAACTCCTCGGCGCGTTCGGTGAAGCGCTGCGCGCAGTGGTTGAGGATGGCCTGGCGCTGGAACGGCGGAATCTTCGCCATCGATGGCTGTGCTTTCTCGGCCGCCGCAATCGCGGCGTCGATCGCCGCCGCATCCGCCAGCGCGACGCGCGTGGCGACTTCGCCGGAGAACTTGTCGGTCACGGCGAGATCGGTGTTCGCGTACACCGGACGGTTGGCGAGGTAGTAGGGATAAGTCTCTTTCAGCGTCGACATGGCAGTTCCCCGTGGCAAGGCGGGAATCTTACGCCGCGGAGGCGAAAGAACCCGTTGGCGTCGCGCCGCGCATGCAGGATCGGAATCAGGCGCATACGGATTCACGTGTGTCCGAAATCCATGGATGGCTCCGTAACGGCAATGACTTCGAACCAAGTCGGTATCGAAGTCTTTCCTGCCACCGGACCGACGGCAGGCATGCATATCCGGATTGGAATGCGAAAAACGCGGCCGACATTGATCGGCCGCGAACTTTTTATGGGGAAGGAGGAAGCGAATGAGTTCAATGTATCGGGCGGTCTTGCTCACGACGGGATTGCTGGGCGGCTTGATCGCCCATGCGGGAAATGCACAGGGGTTCGGCGCGATGGCGTCCGAAGATCGCGGAACGGTCGATCACGCGGTATCGCCGCAGATAGCGCCGCACGGCGCCGAAGCGTGGGTGGCGGAAGCGCCGATGCCGGCGGCGGTCTTCCGCTATGGTTTCGCGCAGCACGGCAATCACTTCTATGTCATCAGCGGCGTCAAGGACAACATGGACGTCACTCGGGCCGTGCAACGCTACGACGTCGCCACGGGCAGCTGGAGCCTGCTCGCGGAGATTCCGACTGCCCTCGAAAGTCCGACGGCGGCCGTGTGGAACGACAAGATCTACGTCGCAGGCGGCGCCGTCAGTGGTGTGAGTCGCCACCTGCAGATCTATGACATCGCGACCGGCACCTGGACCACTGGAGAGCCGATGCCGATGGGCAGATGGGGCGCCGCGGCGGGCGCGTGGAACGGAAAGGTGTATGTCGCCGGTGGTGGCGATGAGACCGGTATGAACATGACCAGCTTGCTGGTTTACGACATTGCCACCAACACGTGGTCGACCGGCGAGGAGATGCCAAGCCCGTACAGGATCGGCGGTTACACGCAGGCCGGACAATACCTTTACGTCGTTGGCGGCTTTGCCACTTTCCCGAACAACAGCACCGCTACCCTGCGCCTGGACATGGCCAGCGGCAGCTGGGAAACCGGACCGGCATTCACGCCGGCGCGCGCCGATTTCGCGCTCGCTTTCGACGGTTCCAAGCTCTACGCCATTGGCGGTGATGTCAACGGCGGAAGCTGGTACGAAGCGAGCGACCTGATCGATGAGCTCGATGTTTCCGATTGGCCGTCGGGCAGCTGGATTGCGTCGCCGGAAAAACTCCCGGTGGCAAGGCAGGGCAATCACGCCGGTTTTTACGCCAATCGCAGGATATGGACCACGGGTGGATTCGCCAATTGGGTCTTCAATGGCGAACTCGTTTCCCGCAAGGCCGGTCCCGAGTGGACGCCGGTCGCGCCATTGGCGACCCCGCGTTCGCGCTTGGCGCTGGTCCATTTCCCGATCAACGGCAAGTTCTACGCCATTGGCGGCGAAGGACCGGAGAGCAACCGCAACCTTCCGATCGAGGAGTACGACCCGGCGAGCGACACATGGACGGACCGTACGATGCTCGCCGTCGGGGTTTCCAATGTTGGCGCAGTGGTCGTCGGCGACCGCATCCATATTCCCGGCGGATGGGATGGTCTCGTCGCGCGTAAAGAACACCAGATCTTCGATCCGTTGACCAACACGGTGGTGCTGGGCGAACCGATGCCGATGGAAAGCTTCGCCCATGCCGTGACCGCGCGCGGGAAGTTCATCCACGTGCTTGGTGGATTCGATCATGGCGAATATCCAACGACAGCGCATTACATTTTCGACACCGACGGTAATACGTGGACGAATGGCGCGGTGCTTCCGGAGCCTGTGAACTATCCGGCCGCAAGCAGCGATGGACGATATGTCTATCTCTTCGGTGGCGGCACTTCGGACACCCACAAGGCATGGCGCTACGACCCGATCTTGGACAGCTGGACGGCATTGCCCGATCTGCTCACCGCCCGCGGTGGTCCGGCGGCCTTTCCCGCGAACGGGACATTCAATGTCGTCGGTGGCGGCTGGAATAGTTACCTGGACAGCATGGAATCGTTCGATGGCAGGGTATGGGTCGAGGGACCGACGCTCGTCACCGGCGCACGCACCATCGGTGCCGACGCAGGCGGCGGCATTGCACTCAAGGCTGGCGGCTATCAGGAGGATTACCTCGCCAGCGCCGAGAAACTGGCGGTGACGGGCGGCGGCCTGGGCGAATACTGCAATTCGGTCAAAACGCCGATCCCGGACAACGGATCGACGATCTCGACGATCGTCGTGCCCGACGCCAGGCGGATCAAGAACCTGTCCGTGAAGCTTTCGGTGAAACACGGCTTCGTCGGCGATCTTGCCTTCACCCTGTCGAAGGGTGCGACGAGCGTGACCTTCTTCGATCGTCCGGGCCGCACCGATTCGGGCTTCGGCTGCGGTGGCCAGAACATCGCCGCATCGTTCGCCGACGATCGGGGAGCCGATGGCGCGTGGGAAACCTCCTGCATGAACACCAATCCGGCCTTCGCCTCCGGCGGTCGCTACACCAACAACGAACCGCTTTCCGCCTTCGACGGCAAGAGCTCTGCCGGAACCTGGATGCTCACCGCGACCGACCATGCCGATGGCAATGCCGGAACCCTCGACGAGTGGTGCATCAAGCTCGCGCCGACCGATGTCATCTTCGACGATGGATTCGAGGGATAAGCGCGTCGCGGAAGCGGAAGATGCGGCGGCATGTCCGCATCTTCCGCGCCGATCCGGGCGCAGGTGACAAGGCCTGAGGCTCTTCATGGGAAACGAGGCGCGGCAAGGCCTGATCGACTTTGCCGCGCCAAGGATCGAACATGGCGACTTCGCCCGCGACGGACATCGCGGGCGGATTTTTCCTGCTCCGGATCGGGATCGCGTTCGATGGTTTCCACTGAATCCAGCGCCGCGCACGGCGCATTGCACGGCATCGTCGTCGTCGACCTGTCGCGCGTGCTGGCCGGTCCGCTGTGCACGCAGATCCTTTCCGACCATGGCGCGACCGTCATCAAGGTCGAACCGCCCGCCGGCGATGAAACCCGCACGCTCGGTCCGCCGTTCACGCCCGACGGCGAGGCCGCGTATTTCTCCGCGCTCAACCGCGGCAAGCGCGCGATCAGCCTCAATCTCGCCGATCCGCGCGGGCGCGAAGTGCTGGAACGGCTGCTGCGCAATGCCGACGTGCTGGTCGAGAACTTCCTGCCCGGCACGATGGAAAAGTGGGGTCTTGGCTACGAAAGCGTGCTCGCGGAAAGATTCCCGCGCCTGATCCACGCCAGCGTCACGGGCTTCGGCGCGGATGGCCCGCTCGGTGGTTTGCCGGGTTACGACGCGGTGCTGCAGGCCATGTGCGGACTGATGAGCGTCAATGGCGATCCACAAGCCGGCACCACGCGCGTCGGCGTGCCGGTGGTCGATCATTTGACCGGCTATGCCGCGCTGGTCGGGATACTGCTGGCCTTGCACGCGCGCGAACGCAGCGGACGCGGCCAGCGCGTCGAAGCCACGCTGTTCGACACCGCCCTGAGCCTGCTCCTGCCGCACGCGGCCAACTGGCTGTATTCCGGCCAGGCGCCGGGCCTGCTCGGCAGCGCCCACCCGAACATCGCGCCCTACGACAAGTTCAAGGTCAGCGACGGCGAGATCTTCATCGGCCTCTTGAACGACGGCCAGTTCGCGCGCTTCTGCCGCCATATCGGCAAACCCGGGATGGCTGCCGATCCGCGCTTCGCGACCAACCCGCAGCGACTTGCCCACCGTGAAGCGTTGAAGACCGAAATCGAAACCGCCTTGCGTAAGGCCAAGGCGAAGGACTTGTGCGAAGCCTTGATGAAAGCCGGCGTTCCGGCAGGCGCGGTCAACACCGTGCCGGATGCGTTCGAGCAACCGCACGCGAAGCATCGCGGCATGCTGATCGAACGCGACGGCTATCGCGGCGTGCGTTCGCCTTCACGCCTGTACGGTACGCCCGCCGTTTCCGCCTGCAATCCGCCCGCGTTCGCGCAGGACGCCGATGCGCTGCTGGCCGAGCTCGGCTATTCGCAAGACGAAATCGCGGCCCTGCGGGAATGCGGCGCGGCGCCGTCGCATCGCAAGGCGTGAAGCCGATCCCGGGCTTCCTGCGGCGCGGCGCAACCGCGCGGTGTACCTTTGCGCCAACGTGCGCGACGGCGGGTCGGGATCGAACACCGCGGCGCGAGGCGCACGAACATTTCCGCAAGGGTCATTGAAGCCATGAACAACGCCGTTCTCTACGAAGTCGTCGACGACATCGCCATCATCACCATCAACCGTCCCGAGCAGCGCAACGCGATCAACGCCGACGTGCGTGCCGGCCTGTTCGAAGCGTTCGAGAAAGTCGAAGCCGACGAAGGCATCCGCGTCGCGATCCTCACCGGCAGCGGCGACAAGGCTTTCTGCGCCGGCGCGGACCTGAAGGAAATGTCCGAACTCGGCCTTGCGGTGCTGCCGCCGGGATTCTTCCCGGTGCTCGGCGACAACGTGCACGTCAACAAGCCGGTGATCGCGGCGGTGAACGGCGACGCCTTCGCGGGCGGTTGGATGTTCGTGCAGATGTGCGACCTCGTCGTCGCCTCGGGCGCCGCGCGCTTTGGCATCACCGAAGCCAAAGTCGGCCGCGGCTTCCCTTGGGCTGCGCCGCTGATTCACATGATTCCGCAGAAAGTGATGGCCGAGATCCTCATGACCGGCAACTTCCTTTCCGCCCGGCGCGCCTACGAAATCGGCTTCGTGAACCGCATCGCCGAACCCGCCGAAACCTTGAACGAAGCGACGAAACTGGCGCGCGAAATCGCCGCCAACGCCCCGCTCACCGTAGCCGCCGCCAAGCACCTGATCGCGCTGTCCACCGACATGGGCCGCAGCGCCGCGCTGGCCGCCGCGCGCCATGCTTTCGAGAAGGTCTACACCAGCGAAGACGCCCAGGAAGGCCCGCGGGCGTTCCGCGAAAAGCGGAAGCCGGTTTGGAAGAATCGGTGAGGCAGATGCCTTCCCTGTTGCGACGGGCAATCCCATTTGCCAAAAAAACCAGCTTCGTATGGAAGACATCCGCCCATCCGATCTGAAAACCATCCTGCATTCCAAGCGGGCCAATATCTATTACTTGGAGCATTGCCGGGTGCTGGTGAACGGTGGTCGCGTGGAGTACGTCACCGACCAAGGCAAGCAGTCGCTCTACTGGAACATTCCCATTGCCAATACCACAAGCCTGCTGCTCGGGACGGGGACCTCGATCACGCAGGCTGCGATGCGTGAACTGGCGAAGGCCGGCGTGTTGGTGGGTTTCTGTGGCGGTGGTGGCACGCCGTTGTTCTCGGCGAATGAGATTGACATCGAAGTCGCCTGGTTTTCGCCACAAAGCGAATATCGTCCCACCGAATACCTTCAGAGCTGGGTGAAGTTCTGGTTCGATGATGATTTGCGCCTTGTCGCTGCGAAGGCGATCCAGCGTGCCCGTATCGAGCGATTACGCAACGCTTGGATGAATCGCCAGTTACGGGAAGCTGGCTTCGCCTTCGATGATGCGCGCTTCGCCGAACTTGCCGAGCGCAGCCTGCGGCATGTGGAGCTGGCGCAGGACATCAATGCCTTGCTCACCGAGGAAGCGCGACTCACGAAGACGCTGTTCAAGCTTGCCGTCGATGCCACTCGCTATGGCGACTTCACTCGCGAAAAGCGAGGCATGGGCAGCGATCCGGCCAACCGCTTCCTCGATCATGGCAACTACCTGGCCTATGGCCTGGGTGCGACGGCGACGTGGGTGCTCGGCTTGCCGCATGGTCTGGCTGTACTGCATGGGAAAACTCGGCGCGGCGGCTTGGTGTTCGATGCGGCTGATCTCGTGAAGGACGCATACATTCTTCCGCAGGCCTTTTTATCGGCGATGCGCGGGGACGATGAGCAACAATTCCGGCGCGGCTGCATCGAAGCGCTCACACGCAATGAAGCCTTGGATTTCATGATCGATACGTTGAAAGCGATAGCACTCGACACTGCCGCGCTGGCCGATGTCGCATTGAAAGAGCACCACGCATGAACGTGCTCCTGATCTCCCAATGCGACAAGCGGGCATTGACTGAAACCCGCCGAATCCTCGACCAGTTCGCGGAACGCCGTGGCGACAGAACCTGGCAAACATCGATCACAGAGGCGGGTCTGGAAACGCTTCGCAAGCTGCTGCGTAAGACCGCGCGCAAGAATACGGCGGTCGCCTGCCACTGGATCCGCGGACGCGATCACTCCGAGTTGCTTTGGATCGTGGGCGATGCACGCCGCTTCAATGTCCAAGGTGCGGTTCCGACCAACACCACCCAGCGCAACATATTGCGTCGTGAAGATGAAAACGACTGGCATACGGCACAGGACATCCGCCTGTTGGCGCAATTGGCCGCACTTCTGCACGACCTTGGGAAAGCCAGTATTGCTTTCCAGAAGCGGTTGCACTCGCGTGTCGCCGAGAAAAACCTCTATCGCCATGAATGGGTTTCGTTGCGCTTGTTTCAGGCCTTCGTCGGCGAGGATGACGATGAAGGCTGGCTGTGGCGGCTGGCCGATGCGGAGGCGTGCGACGAATCGTTGTGGATCGGAGCAGGGCGCTATCAGCGCGACGGATTGGACGAGGGCATCGAGGAAAGGCCCTTCAAGGCCCTGACGTCACGTGCACCTTTGGCAGCCGCGGTGGCGTGGCTGGTGGTAACGCACCATCGATTGCCTGTCGTCCCTGTCAGGGACGACGCTGGAAACCAGCGCTGGTTGGGTCACCGCTCCCGCAGCTTCAATCCGGTATGGCTGGAGTCCCCGCTAGCGGAAGTTGCACACGACTGGAATGAAATCCATCAGCAAAGGCCTCGCGAGGAAATCGAACCATACTGGGCGCTCGCCGGGACGCTTCCGGTGGTCGAACCCGAATGGCGTGCGCAAGCCGCGCGTATCGCCAGGAATCTGCTGGAACGTCGCAGGCAGCTCAAAGGCGGGTGCTGCTTTCTCGACAATCCCTACGTCATGCATCTGGCTCGGCTCTCGTTGATGCTGGCTGACCACCACTATTCCAGTCTTCCCAAGGATTCACCGCAACGCGCCAAGGGTGGCGGCAACACCAAGCTTTACGCCAATACCGACAAGGACGATGGTCTCAAACAGCCGCTCGATGAACACCTGATCGGCGTGGCGCGCGACGCCGGATTCATCGCCCATGCCCTACCGGGTTTCGAGCGGCATCTGCCGCGCATCGCGAACCATCGTGCCTTGCGCAAGCGCAGTGAGGATCCGAGGTTCTCGTGGCAGGACAAGGCTGCCGACGCGGCCACCGCCCTGCGCGAAGCTGCGCGCGAACACGGCGCATTCATCGTCAACATGGCGTCCACCGGCTGCGGCAAAACGCTGGCGAATGCGCGCATGCTCTACGCACTGGCCGATTCGCAACAAGGCTTCCGTGCCACCTACGCGCTCGGCCTACGCACGCTGACGCTGCAAACCGGTCGCAGCTACCGCCGCGATCTGCATCTTGCCGAAGACGAACTGGCGATTCTCGTCGGCGGCTCGGCCAATCGCGCCTTGTTCGAGTTCTACGAGCAGAAGGCCGAGGAGACGGGTTCCGCCTCGACGCAGCCCATGATCGAAGAAGACAGCCATGTTTTCTACGAAGGCAACAGCACCGATCACCCGCTGCTGTCGCGCGCCTTGCACGACCCCGACATCCGCAACCTGATTGCCGCGCCGATGCTGGTCTGCACCGTCGATCATCTGGTGCCCGCCACGGAATCCCTGCGCGCCGGACGGCAGATCGCGCCGATGCTGCGGCTGTTGAGCAGTGACCTGATCCTGGACGAACTGGACGACTACGATCTCAACGACTTGCCCGCACTCACGCGCCTCGTGCATTGGGCGGGTATGCTCGGAACGCGCGTCATCCTTTCCTCCGCCACGCTGCCGCCGTCGCTGGTGGAAGGCATGTTCATGGCCTGGCACGCCGGACGTTCGCATTACCGCGCCAATCGCGGCGCGGATGGTGGCAGGCGCGATGCGCGGATCGAGGTTCCCTGCCTGTGGACGGACGAGTTCGGCAAGCAAACGGCCACTTGCGCCGATGCGGAAACCTTCGCCGCGCAGCACCGGAAATTCGTCGAAAAGCGCGCCGCGAAGTTGTTGCAGGCCGAACCGCTGCGGCGTGGCGAATTGCTGAAGTTGGAGATTCCCGGCAATTCGTCCAAAGCACAGGTTCATGCCGCGTTTGCCCAACAGGTTCGCGACGCCTGCCTGCGCCTGCATGGAGATCACGCCGAAACCGATCCCGTCAGCGGCAAGCGCGTCAGCTTCGGCATCGTTCGCATGGCGAACATCGAACCCTTGTTCAACGTCGCGCAGGAACTCACCCAGCTCGGTGCGCCGGACGATACGCACATCCACCTGTGCGTCTATCACTCGCGCTTTCCGCTGGCGCTGCGCTCGGCCATCGAACACCAGCTCGACACCGTCTTCAACCGACGTGGCGATCCGCAATCCGTCCATCGCCTTCCCGCGATTCGCGCCGCCATCGACGCGCACGGCGAACGCAATCACCTTTTCGTCGTCCTCGCCTCGCCCGTGTGCGAAGTTGGGCGCGACTGGGATGCCGACTGGGCGGTGGCCGAGCCTTCATCGATGCGTTCGCTGATCCAGTTGGCGGGGCGTGTGCAGCGACATCGCGGCAAGGCGGGTGAAAAGCCGAACGTACTGATTTTCGACACCAACCTAAATTACTTCCTCAAAGCATCCGCCGACAGGAATCATCCGCCGCCGATGATTTATGTCCGTCCCGGTTTCGAGAACGATCGGAGGGATCAGGATGGCAAGAAGCCTTTCCGCTTGCTTCCCAAGCGCCGTTTAGGAAGCATCCTGAAGAAAGACGAATACGCGCAGCTTTGCGCCTTGCCGCGCATCCTTCCGCGCGCCGAACTCCAGTCCACAGAACGACTCGTCGATCTGGAACAGGCTCGTATGATGTCGTGCATGCTGCCCAGAAACTGCCTGCCTGATTGGTTGCGACCAGATGAAAATGCAGCAATGGAAAACTACGAGGCAGCCCGGTCTTGGCAGCACCCACAAGCCGCACTCACCGGCATGCTACCGCAGCAACAACCTTTTCGCGATGACCCGGACTACGATGAAGCATTGGTATTCTTGCCAGACGACGGCGGCGAAGAGCTCATCCTTCATCGCGTGGTTACCGATAAAACCCGATACGGCAAGAGTGCTTACATACTCGAAAACGGCAGATGCCATGGCGTGAACCTGCAACCCGGCCCACGCATCACGCCATGGGCCAATACCGACCTTCTACCGCTGTTGGTCGAACTGGCCGAACAGGAAGGCATGGAACTGCGCCGGTGCGCGGAAAAATTCGCCATAGTGGAGGTGCCGAAAAACGATCAGGGCTGGCACTGGCACGAATGGCTCGGCTTCAAGAAGAAGCAATGAACGGCATAAGCAATATTTTCCACCACGCTTGCCACGCTCTTTTTCTACGTCCAGCAAGGCCTTGAGGTCTTCCTCGTCCGCCGCCTGCGCTTCCATGTGCCGACGTTGCGCCTCGAAGCGTTCGGAGCGCTCGTGCGCCACTTTCACCATCTGCTCGTGGCTAGCCGTGCCCGCATCTTTCAGCAGCGGCCGTTCGTTGAACTCTACAAAGCGATCGACTTACTGCCGCCGGTCGTCCATGCGGAAATTCCGGTGCTGGCTGACGCGATCCTCTGCGTAATCCGGGAACATCGAAGCGATGCGGTTTAGTTCGCGGATTTCGGTATAGGCAAGGTAATTCTTGGCGACGATCACGTCGGCTTTGTGCACGCGGCCGCCGCTCCAGTTCGTGAGCGCCATGTTCGGCTGGCTGGCGTCGGCACGCTCAATCACGATTTCCATCGCCGTCCTTCGCGTCACCGCGTACAGCATCTTGTTCTGTACCGTGGCGAAGAACAGGTCGGTGGCGTCCTCGTCGTTGTGGTAGTCCACCGACAGCGCGAATACCTCGCGCGCCTTCTGGTAGAACCGTCGCTCCGAAGCGCGGATTTCGCGGATTTTTCCAGCAGTTCCTCGAAGTAATCCCAACCGCCCGGATCCTTCAGGCGCGCCGAATCCAGTACGAAGCCTTTCACGAGGTACTCGCGCAGGTGCGTCGTCGCCCATTGGCGGAACTGTGTGCCGCGCGGGGATTTCACGCGGTAGCTCACGGCCAGGATCATGTCGAGATTGTAGAGCTTCACGGCACTGTGAACGCTGCGCGCCCTCGGCTTGAACTGTCAAGTATTCCTTGACAGTTGCTCCCTGCAATTCTCTCTCGGCCAGTATGTTATTGATGTGAAAGCTGATGTTCTGCTTGCTGGTCTGGAATAGTTCGGACGGTTCCAAATGGTTGAGCCACACCGTGCCGCCTTAGGTGCGCAGATGGAGCCGAGCTTGGCCGTCCTCGGTGGCGTAGAGGATCAGCTCTGCTTGACTGTCGGCAAGTTGGCGTGGGCTGGCTACTAACCTTGTCTCCGTGATGCGATGGATGGCGCATTATAGGCTGCGCCAGTCTCAGGATATGAGACGGTGGCTCGCTATAAAGTTGGCCAACGATCATCTAGGGGAAGCGAAATGACAGAACTCACGGATCGTGGAAAATTATTTCGAGCAGCTATCACGGAATACATGATGGCTGACAAGCCGGACGCAGATTTTGTGGAGTGGCTTTCCAACAAGGCAAGAGCAGCCAGAGAAGTGCAGGTCGCAACACATCCGGTGCGCGCCACTTATCCGAAAGCGCATGTCAATGAGACAACCAGTCCCTTCGTACAGTGGGACGAATTGCCCCAACATCAGGAAATTGGAACCCATGATCTCAAGCACAAGGTCTGGGACATTCCCGGTAATTCCGCGTCCTCTTTGCCACTGGGCAAGTTCCTGCTCGGCGTTGTTGTTGATGGTCAACCGCTGATCCACTGGCTGCTTTCCGGCGATGCCGACTTCGTTGCCGCCCTGAGCGATGACGGGGAAACGGCAACCAGATTGGCAACAGAATTTCGCCAGATCGACCATACCTCACAGTCGCCTGCATCCCACTTGATGGCAAAGCAGATTTACTGGCTTGCGGGAAGCGAACCCACCAATAACGCGCAATTTATTCAGTTGCAGCCCTGCTTTTCCATTGGCATGAGCCTCGTCCTGTACGATGAAATCAATGCGACGTATGGACGCAACGAAACCGAGGATCACAAGCGAGCACGCGAAGCATATTTCAAGCGCGAACCCGACACCGGAACGTATCGCCAGTATCGTGATCTTGCGTACCTGAAAGTTGGCGGAAGCCATCCGAAGAATGTTTCGTATCAATACCAAAAAATGGGCGGAAGAAACTACCTGCTCGCCTCGCTACCGCCACGTTGGACGCAGTCCAGAACACGTAGACCGCTCAATCCGGACGATGTATGGAACCAGTTCCACCACTTCGGTGAAGTGCGCGCGTTGGTGAAGTTGCTTGCCGATTTCTTGAAAACCGACCCGCCCCCGACGATGGAAACCCGACAGAAGCGTGAAGCCATCGAAACCGAGCTAGGCCAGCAACTGGCGATCTTCGCCGCCTTCATCCACAACCGTTTCGATCCCGGCTGGACGCGCGCATCCGATTGCGAACTGCACGACGCCGAAAAGCTCTGGCTCGACCCGGAACGCATCGAACTTCCGCCGCGCGAAGGTTTCGAAGCCGCAGACGAAGCCTTCATCGCTGCCTACGAACGGGGAGATTGGCCGGACGAAATCGCAGGCCGCTTCGCCCTCTGGCTCAACGCGCGATTGCGCGATGCCGGCATCACGGACGTCGGCGACTCGGAAGCCAAACACTGGGCCAGACAAGCCATCGTCGAGGCCGACTGGCCCGCGACGATCCAACGCCGTATGCCAACAGGAGGCATCGCATGAGCGCCGCACGCAAGTTCAAGCACCTGCTCGTGCTGCCGCATCTGCATGTGCAGAACGCCAACGCGATTTCCAGCCCGCTGACGCACGGCTTTCCTTCCATCACGGCCTTTCTTGGCCTGATGTGGGCGCTGGAACGCAAGACGCGCGCGGCGGGACTCGATCTTTCTTTCGAGGCTGTCGGAGTGGTCTGCCACGACCATCAGGAACAGGTCACGGAAGGCGGTTTCGTCAAAACCTTCCGCCTGACCCGCAATCCTGGAAGTCTGCGCGAACACAAAAAAATGATTGATAAAGACGGGCAGATGGAAGTTGCCGCCATCGTCGAGGAAGGCCGCATCCACGTGGAGCTGAGTCTGGTGTTCGCCATCGACAGCGCACGCTGGCGGCGCGAACCCGACGCGCGCGATGCGGATATCCCGCGCATCGCCGAACTGCTGCCCACGATGCGCGTGGCGGGTGGAACCGTGTTTCCGCCCGCGCAACCGTGGCGACGGCGCTACCAGCCGTTCGTCATCGACCTCACCGGCACGGAAGAAGACCAGCGCATCGAGTTCCGCAAGCAACGGATGCGGTTGCTGCCGGGCTTTGCCCTGGTGGCGCGCGACGATCTTCTCGATTCGCGGCTGACCGAATTGCAGAAGGAAAACGCCAACGCGACACGGCTGGAGGCGTGGCTGTCGCTCTCCCGCATCAACTGGCGCTACCACCCTGCGAAAAAGGAAAACGCCAAGGGCGAATGGGTTCACGACAGGAGCGGGCTGGGCTGGGTCGTTCCGATGCCCGTCGGCTATGGCGCATTGGGGCCATTGCACGAAGCCGGAACCGTCGCCAATGCCCGCGATGCGACCACGCCGTTCCGTTTCGTCGAAAGCCTGTACTCGATAGGCGAATGGGTCAGCCCGCACCGATTGCGTGAACCGCGGCAACTGCTCTGGTATGCCGAAAGCAATGTGGAAAAGGGCTTGTACCGATGCCGCAACCACTACCGCACCACTGATCTTCTATTCGATCTTTCCGAAGTTGACTGATTCGACTACGACAAATCTGAGGAACTCCAACATGAAACGTCCCAAGATTCTTTCCTTTGAGCGAAAGCTTGATCCTTCTGATGCGGTGCTTCGCTCCACAGTGTGGAAGTCTCGCAGTGATGCCTCATCGTGGATTGACTTGAAAATCCGTGAGAAGTCGGTGCGTGGCACGATTTCCAATGACTTGGCGGCCGGTGATCAGAATCCTGCGAAAATCGATGCCAACATCAGAAATGCGAACCCCCAAACTGTGGATGTCGCCACACTGCCATCGCATCATGACACTCTTGTTGTGCGTTTTACACTTCGCGCTCTTGGAAATGTCGGTAACCCCACGGCTTGTGGTGATCCGGAATTTCGCGGGAAACTGGATTCCGTTGTCAACGATTATGTAAACAGTCTCGGATTTGGCGAGATTTCTAGAAGATATGCGGCAAATCTGGCCAACGGACGCTTCCTTTGGCGCAACCGCATTGGCGCGGAAGCAGCGGAAGTCGTTGTCGCGCATCTGAAAGACGGCAAGGCCGAGGCGCAATGGATTTTCAATGCTATCCAGCACAAGCTGTTTGATCTTTCTGCCCCCGAAGGTGAGGCTGAGGATGTCAAAGAACTGGCGAAACTGATCGAGTCCGGCTTTTTAGGTGCAGCGCACGTACTGCTGCAGGTTACGGCGTTCGTCCGTATTGGCGAGGGGCAGGAAGTATTCCCATCGCAGGAATTGATCATGAATCGCGAACGTGGCAGCAAGAGCAAGACGCTCTATTCCGTAGGCGAAGGTGAGAAAGCCGTCGCCGCCATCCACTCGCAGAAAATCGGCAACGCCATCCGCACCATCGATACTTGGTATCCAGGGGCAAACGAAAATGGCCCGATTGCCGTGGAGCCGTATGGCTCCGTCACCACGCAGGGCAAGGCATACCGCCAGCCGAAGGACAAGAAGGATTTCTACAGCCTGCTCGATGGCTGGGTCGTCAAGGACAAAGTGCCGGATACGGAACAGCAGCACTTCGTCATCGCCACCTTGATCCGCGGCGGTGTGTTTGGCGAAGCGGGCTGATGCCATGACCAGCCACTATATCGACCTCACAGTCGTGCCAGATGCCGAAACCAGCGCGCCCCAACTGTTGGGCGCGCTGTACGACAAGCTGCATCGCGCCTTGGCACAGCAACGATTGGGCAGCATTGGCGTCAGTTTCCCGCACTACAGCGTAGTGCCGAAGAGTCTCGGCAATACACTGCGCCTGCACGGAGAAGCTGCAATGCTTCGGCAATTCCTGGCCACCGATTGGCTGAAAGGCATCCGTGATCACCTCCGCATGACGGAAATAGTAGCGGTGCCTGCCAATGCCGTGCATCGCGTCGTGCAGCGCAGACAATTCAAGACTAGCGCCGAACGGTTGCGTCGTCGCCGAATGAAACGAAAGGGTGAAACAGCCGAGCAAGCAGCCCGCGCCATCCCTATCGCCATCGAGCGGAAGCCGAACCTGCCCTATGTGCGTTTGCACAGCCTGAGCAGCAGTCAGCCATTCCATCTGTTCGTTGCACTGGGCCCTCCGCAAGAGTTGCCCATCCCCGGCCATTTCAACAGTTATGGCTTGAGTCCCATTGCGACCATCCCTTGGTTCTGACGACCCTTTTGCGAACCTTGTTTGTGGCTCTTTGAAAATCAATGGGTTGTGCCGAATGCCCTTGAATTGGGTGTTCGGCACTTTTATGATTGGATTGCCTTTGGATTCAGAAGGATAGTGCCAAGGGCATCTAGTTCACTGCCGCATAGGCAGCTCAGAAATTAGGAATATCGGGTCAATTGACTGAGGATAGGTTCACTGCCGCATAGGCAGCTCAGAAATGCTGCGAAACGCGCTGGCCGAACTGATTGCCGTTCACTGCCGCATAGGCAGCTCAGAAATAAAGAACTTTGACAGCACCAATATCATTGGTGTTCACTGCCGCATAGGCAGCTCAGAAAAGGTTGCGGGCGATGGCGGCGGTCATGCGACTGTTCACTGCCGCATAGGCAGCTCAGAAATTCGCCTCGCGCCGGGCGTCCTGCTCGCTCGCGTTCACTGCCGCATAGGCAGCTCAGAAAGATGAGATGATCGGCTGAGCCTCGGCCACTGTGTTCACTGCCGCATAGGCAGCTCAGAAAAAGATCATGGAGGACGGTCGCCAACTCGTGATGTTCACTGCCGCATAGGCAGCTCAGAAATTTTGCGCGATCTCACATATGCTTGGGCGACGGTTCACTGCCGCATAGGCAGCTCAGAAAGAGATTCGGCTGTGGGGCATTTCGCCCATCGTGTTCACTGCCGCATAGGCAGCTCAGAAAGCCAGATCAAGCAACTGCATCCCCAAATCCGGGTTCACTGCCGCATAGGCAGCTCAGAAATTTGATGACTACGAGGGCAAGACCGTCAATGTGTTCACTGCCGCATAGGCAGCTCAGAAAATGAAGAAACCGCCGCACGCGTGACGCCTAGAGTTCACTGCCGCATAGGCAGCTCAGAAAATGATGACTTGGCTCAAGCGCCAGTGCGGTCAGTTCACTGCCGCATAGGCAGCTCAGAAATTGCGAGAAGCTGCACTTCGCGGTGAATTTGCCGTTCACTGCCGCATAGGCAGCTCAGAAACAGTTGCGGCGGGAAATTCACGCGCACCGGCAGTTCACTGCCGCATAGGCAGCTCAGAAATGATCTGCCAGCCACGGCATCTTCTGCATCTGGTTCACTGCCGCATAGGCAGCTCAGAAAAACAGGCGCGGAAGATCTACAGCGCGACGGGTGTTCACTGCCGCATAGGCAGCTCAGAAAGTGATCGGATCGAACATCGGCTGGTTGATGCCGTTCACTGCCGCATAGGCAGCTCAGAAATCGGGGTTCGCCTTCGCTCGCGCCAATGCCTCGTTCACTGCCGCATAGGCAGCTCAGAAAAGACCAAGGGCGACGCGCTCAACGTGGTCGGGGTTCACTGCCGCATAGGCAGCTCAGAAAACAATCAGTTCGACGAGCGCACGCGTAGGCTTGTTCACTGCCGCATAGGCAGCTCAGAAATGCCATCGATCGCGCGGCGGCTGAAACCCAAGGTTCACTGCCGCATAGGCAGCTCAGAAAGCAACGCATCTGCGTGAGCAACAGCGCGACATGTTCACTGCCGCATAGGCAGCTCAGAAAACCGTGATGGCCAGCGCCATCGCCTTCGCCACGTTCACTGCCGCATAGGCAGCTCAGAAAACTTGAACACCATCGCCGTGACGATGACCAGCGTTCACTGCCGCATAGGCAGCTCAGAAATGATGGTCGAACACCATCCCGTTCTTGGCGTAGTTCACTGCCGCATAGGCAGCTCAGAAAGAAGCGCTCGCGCTGCGCGAAGCCGGCAAGACGTTCACTGCCGCATAGGCAGCTCAGAAAAGGCGGACAATTCGGCGGCTCAGGATCATCATGTTCACTGCCGCATAGGCAGCTCAGAAAGAAATCCAGAAGCTCGAAACGGCATTCGACACGTTCACTGCCGCATAGGCAGCTCAGAAATGGTCAACATCCAAGCGGTGGCCAGTGCGTTGGTTCACTGCCGCATAGGCAGCTCAGAAATTTGCCCGGCGGCGGCACGAACGACGACGACGGTTCACTGCCGCATAGGCAGCTCAGAAATTTGGCGAGGTTTCGACATCCAGCACTACGCCGTTCACTGCCGCATAGGCAGCTCAGAAACGGCACTTCCACTGCGATCGTGGCTGTTGGCGGTTCACTGCCGCATAGGCAGCTCAGAAAGCAGTTCGTTATGGGAAAAAACTTGAAGAATAGTTCACTGCCGCATAGGCAGCTCAGAAAGAACAGGCTCCGACACCCCGAGCACGCACATTGTTCACTGCCGCATAGGCAGCTCAGAAAAGCCCGGTTTGCAGCTTGTTCATTTTACAACTGTTCACTGCCGCATAGGCAGCTCAGAAAGGGCCGCTGCATCGGCGGTTTCCTGAAACGCGGTTCACTGCCGCATAGGCAGCTCAGAAATCGCCGCGCTGCCCACCTGCGCGCTCGGCCTTGTTCACTGCCGCATAGGCAGCTCAGAAATCACGGAAGAGTATCCCTCGCAAGATCTCTACGTTCACTGCCGCATAGGCAGCTCAGAAAGACTGGCAAATGAGTACCTTGCGCAACAGGCCGTTCACTGCCGCATAGGCAGCTCAGAAACGGAGCATGGACTCGTTGCTGTATCGAAGCCCGTTCACTGCCGCATAGGCAGCTCAGAAATCCACCGGCAAGGCGCCGAATTGATAGGTCCCGTTCACTGCCGCATAGGCAGCTCAGAAATGTTCTTCGAGTTCAAGCTTGAGGCCTGTCCGTGTTCACTGCCGCATAGGCAGCTCAGAAACAGTCCGTCCGGGTCGCACGCCATGATCGCTTGTTCACTGCCGCATAGGCAGCTCAGAAATCCGCGTTTTTGATTGCTGGAGCCATGAGAATGTTCACTGCCGCATAGGCAGCTCAGAAAGAAGACGAAACGACACGTCCCGTGCGACGACTGTTCACTGCCGCATAGGCAGCTCAGAAACGCCGTGCGGTCCGAAGACGAAACGACACGTCGTTCACTGCCGCATAGGCAGCTCAGAAATTGCCGAGCGCAGGGCGCAGCACACGCCCGCAGTTCACTGCCGCATAGGCAGCTCAGAAATGGCGCGTGCTGGTCGCTGTGCAAGACCTCGTGTTCACTGCCGCATAGGCAGCTCAGAAAAGTTCGCCAGGCCGATCGCTCGTCTGGCCGGTGTTCACTGCCGCATAGGCAGCTCAGAAAATCGTCTGCAAATGCAAGACGAGCGCGACACTGTTCACTGCCGCATAGGCAGCTCAGAAAAAGACCGGCGCCCTGCGTTGGCCGCTGATCCGGTTCACTGCCGCATAGGCAGCTCAGAAATGACCGAGCGCAAGATTCCCGCCGCTGGTGCCGTTCACTGCCGCATAGGCAGCTCAGAAATGCCCCGGCTGCGGCCTCGTCGAGCCCTACCGGTTCACTGCCGCATAGGCAGCTCAGAAAAGTGTGACAGCAGCCGGCGATTATCAGCACGCGTTCACTGCCGCATAGGCAGCTCAGAAAGGCAGGCAGATTGCGCAGCGGCCCAGCCAGCAGTTCACTGCCGCATAGGCAGCTCAGAAAATCCTGCTCGATCTGCTCCGCATCCTGATCCTGTTCACTGCCGCATAGGCAGCTCAGAAAGCACCTTCATTCCGTAGTTCGGCGGCGTCATCGTTCACTGCCGCATAGGCAGCTCAGAAATGGTTGTAGAGCGGTTCGGCAGGTGCGGGGTCGTTCACTGCCGCATAGGCAGCTCAGAAATTCACTGATCCCTGCAACCATACATCTTCGTCGTTCACTGCCGCATAGGCAGCTCAGAAACATCCGAGCCCGGCGCACCGATCTCCGGCGGGGTTCACTGCCGCATAGGCAGCTCAGAAATGATCAACACCGCGCACGCGGCAATTCGCTAAGTTCACTGCCGCATAGGCAGCTCAGAAAGAGGCGCGGGCGCGTGACTTGGTTCGGCAGGCGTTCACTGCCGCATAGGCAGCTCAGAAAGTCCCACCTTTTCATTCACTGGAGAATTGTCAGTTCACTGCCGCATAGGCAGCTCAGAAAATGAAAGGAAAGGTAAACGGCCGGGTTCCGTGGTTCACTGCCGCATAGGCAGCTCAGAAACGAGTACTGCGACAAAGCCGCGATCCTGAAAAGTTCACTGCCGCATAGGCAGCTCAGAAATGTTACGAATTCGTGGAGCTGTGATGACCGGAGTTCACTGCCGCATAGGCAGCTCAGAAAGCGACACCGGTCGAGACGCTCGCAATTATGGGGTTCACTGCCGCATAGGCAGCTCAGAAATGAAGACATTCAAGCAGCTCGCCCGTGCTAACGTTCACTGCCGCATAGGCAGCTCAGAAATGAAAACATTCAAGCAGCTCGCTCGGTCGAATGTTCACTGCCGCATAGGCAGCTCAGAAACAAGCCGCGCTTATCGAAGCCTACCACGACCGGTTCACTGCCGCATAGGCAGCTCAGAAACATGCGGGCAAGTTGTACCGGCTGGTAAATCAGTTCACTGCCGCATAGGCAGCTCAGAAATGTGAAAGGAAAGATAAGCGCCCGGATTCCGTGTTCACTGCCGCATAGGCAGCTCAGAAAGACGTGGGTCGGGACTTTGTGGGAAGCGTTTCGTTCACTGCCGCATAGGCAGCTCAGAAATCCCGTAAATGAAAGGAAAGAAAACGGCCGGGGTTCACTGCCGCATAGGCAGCTCAGAAAGGGAGCGTATGCGTGCCCTCCGTAGCGATTGCAGTTCACTGCCGCATAGGCAGCTCAGAAAATGATTTCATCCAGACGCGCATTGATCGCGTTTGTTCACTGCCGCATAGGCAGCTCAGAAAAACGCGACTACGCCGCCGCGCAAGTTGAAAAGGTTCACTGCCGCATAGGCAGCTCAGAAAATGACGTGCCACTTGCGCAGCAATGGAACGATGTTCACTGCCGCATAGGCAGCTCAGAAAAACTTGCCGTTGGCGTTGCGCCTAACGTGAGCGTTCACTGCCGCATAGGCAGCTCAGAAATCCCGGAAGCTTCGGCGTGGCGCTGGCGAATGGTTCACTGCCGCATAGGCAGCTCAGAAATTACGGGTCTGGGCATCTCGGATTGCCTGCGCGTTCACTGCCGCATAGGCAGCTCAGAAACGGGATCGCGCCGGTCGGCGCGAATCTGAATCGTTCACTGCCGCATAGGCAGCTCAGAAAGCGTCGGCGGCCTCGTTCGCCGTGATCCGATCGTTCACTGCCGCATAGGCAGCTCAGAAAGAAACTGCTATTGCGAACAAGCGCGACGCATTGTTCACTGCCGCATAGGCAGCTCAGAAAGTTCGTTCTGGCGCTGGCTTTTCCGTTAATCGGTTCACTGCCGCATAGGCAGCTCAGAAAGGCTGCATTGATCCGGTGTCCCCGACATACAGGTTCACTGCCGCATAGGCAGCTCAGAAAACCCGGTAAAGATATTATCGTTTATCTTGTGTGTTCACTGCCGCATAGGCAGCTCAGAAAACGACGTGCCACTAGCGAAGCAATGGTCGGACGTTCACTGCCGCATAGGCAGCTCAGAAAAGCGCACGCGCAAGTCTGGCGAACACGCGCGCGTTCACTGCCGCATAGGCAGCTCAGAAATGTGGCAAGGCGAGAGAACGGCCGGATTCCGTGTTCACTGCCGCATAGGCAGCTCAGAAACATGTTCGGCGCAATGCTAACGGCAAGCTCGTGTTCACTGCCGCATAGGCAGCTCAGAAAGACTCCGGGCAGCGCGCGAGGCTGCAGGCTGAGTTCACTGCCGCATAGGCAGCTCAGAAATTCCTCGAGCCCGTCCGCCTGGTCCGTCCTTCGTTCACTGCCGCATAGGCAGCTCAGAAAAAGCAGGACGCGGTAACAGTCGCAGCCCGTGCGTTCACTGCCGCATAGGCAGCTCAGAAAAGCGCCAGAACGAACGGCGGCGGCGGGCGAGCGTTCACTGCCGCATAGGCAGCTCAGAAAGCCTGGTCCGTCCTTCCTCGAGCCCGTCCGCCGTTCACTGCCGCATAGGCAGCTCAGAAAAGACCGGCTCGACCACCGACCGCCTAGGGATTGTTCACTGCCGCATAGGCAGCTCAGAAACGGAACATTGTGACCGTGAAGCGATCCTTGACGTTCACTGCCGCATAGGCAGCTCAGAAAAGGAAGGACGGACCAGGCGGACGGGCTCGCGGGTTCACTGCCGCATAGGCAGCTCAGAAAGAACGTGTACCGCGATTCCAACGTGTTGATGCGTTCACTGCCGCATAGGCAGCTCAGAAAGCGCTAAAGGAAACGAAGCCGGTGCGCGCCGCGTTCACTGCCGCATAGGCAGCTCAGAAAACATCTTCGCGTTCTGATCCAGCGTCCTCGTCGTTCACTGCCGCATAGGCAGCTCAGAAAGCACGCCGACGCGCATTTGCAGCCCATTCGAGGTTCACTGCCGCATAGGCAGCTCAGAAATGGAACGTCACGAAAGCCACCACGCTGGCATCGTTCACTGCCGCATAGGCAGCTCAGAAAAAGCCAGCCATCCCGGCGCGGCATAACGGAGAGTTCACTGCCGCATAGGCAGCTCAGAAATTCTTGATGTGCGCTCCGGTGTCGCCTGCGCAGTTCACTGCCGCATAGGCAGCTCAGAAATCACCCGCGCCGCCTTTCCGGGGTGCTGCAAAGTTCACTGCCGCATAGGCAGCTCAGAAATTCGCGCTCGATGATAGGGCCAGCAATATCCCGTTCACTGCCGCATAGGCAGCTCAGAAATGCGCCATCGGCGTGTTTCGCGCCATCCGGTCGTTCACTGCCGCATAGGCAGCTCAGAAAATTTTCCTGACGCCGAGCAGCGCGACGATGTTGTTCACTGCCGCATAGGCAGCTCAGAAAGCGCGTTAATAGCAGTCTCGAGCGCCTCGGATGTTCACTGCCGCATAGGCAGCTCAGAAAAGCGTGCTGATGCCAGTCTCATCCCGCATTTCGTTCACTGCCGCATAGGCAGCTCAGAAATCAGAAACCGAGGATCACACCAGACTTGAATTGTTCACTGCCGCATAGGCAGCTCAGAAATCGACATCCGCGCGCGCAACAGCAGCGGCGAGGTTCACTGCCGCATAGGCAGCTCAGAAATGCTACATGATTGATATGCTCGGTCACGAAACGTTCACTGCCGCATAGGCAGCTCAGAAACTGCCGCGCTCGGGGCACTAAAAGTTTAAGGCGGTTCACTGCCCCACAGGCAGTACAGCTTCGGTAGCGGCGTGGCAGCTTTGTTTCACACAGTCTCGTCCCATGAGACAACCGCCCGCTACATTGTGCGTTCCACGGGTTCGATGCGATGGCTTCGATGACGGTCCGAACGCAAGGCGCCACTTCCAATCTCGTCATCCTGCGCGCCAGCCGCCTTGAGGCGCTGGTGCCGCAGTTGTTGGCGTTGCTCGAACAGCATCGTCCGGACGACGTGCTGGCGCCGCAGACCGTGGTCGCGGCGCATCCGGGCATGAAGCAGTGGCTGATGGGCGAGATGGCCCGGGCCGCGAAGGCCGTGGATCCGCTCTGCATCGTGGCCAATATCGAAGTGCTGTTGCCGAGCGAATGGTTGAACCGGCTCGCGGGCGAACGCTCGGGCGCGTCGTCGTCGACCGCATGGCAGCGCGCGAACCTGCGTTGGGCGATCCACGAGCTGCTCGGGGATCCCGCGGCGGGATTCGGCGAAACGCGCATCGCGCGCTATCTGGAACGCGAAACCGACGGCGGCGAAGCGGAGCGGGCGCGTCGCCGTTTCCAGTTGGCCGATCGCCTCGCCGCGATCTATTCGCAGCATCTGGTCTATCGCCCGCAATGGCTGCGCGATTGGGAAGCCGGCCGCGTCGAGGCCGCCACGCGCCATGTGCAGGACGCGGACCTGAAATCGCTGGAGTGCGACCTGCTCGCGCCCTTGTGGCGGCGACTTTCGCAGCGCCTCGGCCCGCATCGCGCCCACGTCGCCGAAACCTTGGCGAATGCGCTGCGCGAACCCGACGCCGCGCGCGAGCCGATCCACGTGTTCGGCGTCAGCCATCTCGCGCCGGCGGAAATGGATGTGCTGCGCGCCTATGCGCTGCACGCGCCGGTGTTCCTCTATCTGCCCGATCCGTGCCGCGAATACTGGGGCGGCTTGCAGGTCCGCGCGACGCCCGGGCCGGCCGGAAATCCCGCCGCCGAAAGCTTGGCGGAACTGCGCAAATGGCGAGAAGACGAGGAACGGCGCATCGACCAGGCGCAGGGCGGCGACTGGCTCGACGATGCGCAACACCATCCGCTGCTGGCGCGTTGGGGCCGCCTCGGCCAGCACTTCTACGCATCGCTGGCCGATTGGGAAGCGCTGGCCGACATCCGCCACCACGAGGATGAAGCTCCGGCCGAGCCATCCAATCGCTTGCAGCGCTTGCAGGAAAGCATCCGCCGTCTCGACGTGACGCTGATGGATGAAACCAACGGCACGCGCGACGACGCGAGCCTGCGCATCCACAGCTGCCACACCCGGCTGCGCGAACTGGAAGTCCTGCGCGACGCCTTGCTCGATGCGTTCGAGCACGGCGTGGAACCGGGCGGCATGATCGTGATGGCGCCCGATATCGGCGCCTACGCGCCGTTGATTTCCACCGTGTTCGGCGAGCCCGGGGACGCGCGCGAACGGCGCCTGCCGTGGCATCTGGCCGATGCGCCGATGATGCGCAGCCATCGCCTGTTCGCCTTGCTGGCCCGCTTACTGGAAATCGGCACCTCGCGCGTCACCGCGCCGGAAGTGGCCGACCTGCTCGCGGTGCCGGAAATCGCCGCGGCCTTGGGTCTTGAAGCATCCGCGCGCGATGCCTTGCTCGATTGGTTGCAGCAAAGCCGCGCCGCATGGGCGCTCGACGCCGCGCACAAGGCATCCTTCGGCGTGCCCGCGGTTCCGACGCATACGCTGGCCTGGGGCGTGGACCGCATGCTCGCCGGCTACGTGATGGGACAGGCCGATGGCGATGCGCCGGGCATCGAACCGATGCAGGTCGTGACCCTGCCCGATGACGTGACCTTGCTGCCCTTGCGTGGCGTGGAAGGCGTCGAAAGCGCGGCACTCGGCGCGCTCGATCGTCTGCTGCGGGAATTGCAGTGCTGGCGCGAGCTGGCGAACGCGACGCTTCCCGCAAGTGCGTGGGTGCAGCGGCTCGAACACCGCCTCGATGCGCTGGTCCGCATCGACCGGGACGACGAAGACGCGAAGCAGGCGTGGAACGCGGTCCGCGCGATCGTCGCGAAGCTCGCCGCCGAACCGGCGCAGACCGGGATCGATCCGGTGCTGCATTACGCCGTGGTGCACGATCTCCTGCGCGACGCGCTTGCCGGCGTGCCGGAAAAGCAGCGCTTCCTGATGGGTGGCATCACCTTCTGCGGCATGGTGCCGCAGCGCGCGATTCCGTTCCGGGTGGTCTGCGTGCTCGGCTTGAACGATGGCGAATTCCCGCGTTCGCGCCGCGACGGCGGCCTCGATCTGATGGCGCGGCTTCCGCGCGTCGGCGACCGCGACGTGCGCACCGACGACCGCTGGCTGTTCCTGGAAACCGTGATGTCGGCGCGCGACCGCCTGCATCTGAGCTGGTTGGGACAAGGCGCGCGCGACGGCAAGCCGCGCAATCCGGCGTCGCCGCTGGCCGAACTGCTGGCCGAACTGGATCGCGCCGCCGGCGTGTCCGGACGCACGGACGAAGCCTCGGAAGCCGCGCGTGCGTGGCTGGTGAAGCATCCCTTGCAGGCGTTCGACGCGCGTTATTTCCGCGACGGCGACGCGGCCCTGTTCTCGTATTCGCAAAGCTTCGCGACGATGCGGCCGGGCGGCAGCAAGACGCTGCCGGCATTCTGCGACGGCACGCCGCAGGAGGTCGAACGATGGTCCGATCCGTTGCCGCTTCCGGTGCTGGCGAAGTTCTGGAAAAAGCCCGCGGAATTGCTGCTGGAACGGCATCTGCAACTGGATTTTTCCGCGCTCGACGACGATGCGCTGCCCTCGTCCGAACCGCTGGAAGCCAGCCTCGAACGGCGCGAAACCGTCGCCAGGCGCGTGTTCTTCGCAACGCTGCCGCAGCCAGAGTTCGACTCCGGGCGCATTCCCGCGTGGGTCGAACACGGCGGCCTGCTGCCGCCGGGCGAACTCGGCACGCAGGCGTGGAAAAACGAAGCGGAAGCCGTGCTCAAACTGCGGGATTGCGCGATGAACCAGGGCATCGCGAAGGCGGCGACGCAGGCGATCGAAGTCGATGTCGTCCTGCCGTTGCCGGAACACGGGGAAGTGCATCTGCGCGGGCAGGTGGATCGCGTGCAGTGGTTCCAGGCCGATGGCGTGCACGGCTGGCGCATGATCCGCGCGTTCCCGAAAGCGCCGGATCTCAAGAAAGCCAGCGATCTGCACTTCGGCGATCGCTTGCCGATGTTCATCGAATGGGCGGCGCTGCGCTTGGCGACGCTGGCGCAGGATGAAGTGCCGGCGGTCCGGCTTGTCGTACTGGCCGATGGCAGTTGCGAACTGGAAGAAAACATCCTGGTGTGGGACGAACATTTCTTCGCGTATCCGAAGCATCGCAAAAAGATGCTCGACGCCTTGCGTGCCAACCTCGCGCAGCTGGTGCGACGCTGGCGACAGGCGCAGGCCGAGCCGCCGCTGTATTTCCCGCGCACCAGCCAGAAGGCGCTCGACGCATTGCATTCGGACAAGGGCTTGGATCCGGCGAAGGCCGCCGAGGATGCGTTCGAGCCCGGATTCGGCGGCTACATGGGCGAACGCAACGATTCCGATGCGATGCGTTTCCTCGCGCGTGGCGTGAGCTTCGATCCGTACGTATCCCGCGAGAGCGCGGACAGGTTGCTGGAGTATGCAAAGGAGCTGGAATCGCTGATGACGCTCGTCGTTCCGGAAAGCGAAGCGGAGGCGAAAGCATGAGCTGGCGCACGCTCAACCTCGCGCCCGGCGGTCGCAGCCTGATCGAAGCCAGCGCCGGCACGGGCAAGACCTGGACCATCGCGGCGCTGTACCTGCGCCTTGTGCTGGAGCAGAAGCTTTCGCCGCGACGCATCGTCGTCGCCACGTACACGAATGCGGCCGCGGCCGAACTGAAGGAACGCCTGCGCGCCCGGATCGAATCGGCGCTGGCGCAAGCCGCATCGGGTGATGTCGCGACCGAAGGCCAAGGCGATCCGGCGCTGGCGTGGCTGCAAGAACGCTGGAACACCGCGCCCGACGCGCGCCAACGCGACGTCATTGCCCTGCCGTTGGCGCTCGCGGAGCTCGACATCGCGCCGATCGGCACGCTGCACAGCCTGTGTTCGCGGGTGCTTTCCGAACATCCCTTTGCCGCCGGCGCGGCGTTCACCACGCCCGCGCTCGCCGATTCGAGCGCGATGCAGCGCGAACTGGCCGAAGACCTGGTCCGCATCCTGCACGCCGGAGGCGAGGTCGATGCACTGGCCGGACCGGTGCGTGACGCGGCGAACCGGCTGGAGCGGTTGCCCGACGTGCGGGAGTTGACCGGATTGTTGAAGTCCTTGGGCCTGCCGGGCGTCGTCGTGCCGGAAGCCGACGCCGTGGAAGCGCCGTGGGATCAGACGTGGTTGTCTCCACTGCGTGCGCTGGCGGAAGACGAGACGGTGTGGAGCAAGAAGTCCAAGATCCGTCGATTGCTGTCCGCAATCGAGGAGATGATCGGTTCGTGCGGCACGCAGGGCGCGCTTTCCGACGACGATCTGGTTTATCTGCAGGACAACGCACCCCAGCGCACCGGCATCCTCAGGGCGGCGCAAGGCCGCAAGGATGTCGAAGAGGTGCTGGACTTTGTCGCGCATTTCGCCGAACACCTCAAACGCTGCAGGCGTTCCAGCCGGCTGCGCTTCTATGCCGCGCTGCAGGCCTGGGCGACGACGCAATCACGGCGTCGCCTCGCCGCCGCGAACCAGCTCGGATTCGACGAACTGCTCGTCGCCGTGCGCGATGCACTGCAACCCGATACGACGAACGGCACGCGTGCGCTGGCCGATGCGCTGTTCGCGGCCTGGCCGGTGGCGCTGATCGACGAATTCCAGGACACCGATCCGGTGCAGTACGCGATCCTCGATGCGATCTACCGCGATGCCGCCGGCAATGCCCGCGGGCGCCTGCTGCTGATCGGCGATCCCAAGCAGGCGATCTACCGCTTCCGCGGCGGCGACATCCACACCTACGAGCGCGCCAAGAAGCAGGTCGAGGACGAAGATCGCCTCACGCTCGGCATCAACCACCGTTCCTCGAAGGCTTACGTGGAGGCGGTGAATGCCTTTTACGCGCGTTGCGGGAAAAAACTCGGCGCGGCCGATTCCGGAACGACGGTCGAATACGTGGATGTGCAGGCCAGCGGGCGGCTCGACGAGAAGCCTTATGCGATCGAAGGAAAGCCGGTCGCAAAACCGCTGGTCCTGTATCGCCACCAGCCGGAACAGGAAGGCGATGAAGTCGCCGCGCTGCGTTCCTGCGCCGAGCAGATCGCATATCTGCTCGATCCGGACAACCGGCACCGCATCGGCGACGCGCCTTTGGCCGCTTCCGACATCTGCGTGCTGGTGCCGAGCCATTTCCAGGCCGCACGAATGGTCGAGCTGCTGCGCGAGCGCAACGTGGCCTGCGTCAATCGCGGCCGCGGCAGCGTGTTCGACGGCGAGACCGCGCGCGATCTGCTGCTCGTGCTCGATGCGGTCGCGCACGACGACCAGCCGGGCCGTTTGCGCGCCGCGCTCGCCACGCGACTGATGGGCATGGGCTATCACCAACTGCGCGCCATGCAAAAGGACGCCGGGCGCTGGCAGGACGAAGCCGCGTGGTTCCATCGCTGGCACCACGATTGGGACGCGCGCGGCGTGTTGGCGGTCATCGCCGGCCTGATCGATCGCCATGCCCCGCAGCTGTTGGAACTGCGCGACGGCGAACGCATCCTCACCGACCTGCGCCATCTGGGCGAGTTGTTGCAGGAACAGGGCGACCGCTCCGACGGCATGGAATCGCTGTTGGCCTGGTTCCGCGAACAGATCGACAGCGGCGACGCCGAGGAAGACGCCGCCGAAGCGCGCGCGCTGCGGCTGGAATCCGATGCGCAATGTGCGCAGGTGATGACGCTGCACGCCAGCAAGGGACTGGAGTTCCCGCTCGTGTTCCTGCCGCTGATGTGGAAGCACACCGGCCGCGAGAGCGACCTGTACCTGCTGTCGCAGGAAGACGGTTCGCGCCGCGTCGCGGTCGATGCCGGAGACAGGCAACACGTCGAACGGGAAGAACAGGACGAGCGGTTCCGCGTGCTCTATGTCGCGTTGACGCGCGCCAGACATGCCTGCCATGTGTGGCTGCCTTCGGAGAAGGCCGCCGCGCGGCAGAAAGAAGCCAAGGCCGCGCCCTTGACCTTGCTCGCGGCGAATTTGTCCGGCCCGGACGATGCGCCCATCGAGGTGGTCGGGGCTTGGCCGGAGCATCCGAAGGTTCGTGCACCGGTCGCGCGGACGGAAGCTTCGCCGCGCCACGCGCGCCCGCTGCCGCCGGAACGGAAGGGCCCGCTGCCGTCGCGCCACAGCTTCAGCACTTTGGCCCGTGCGCCGAAGGTTTTCGAGCTCGATCCCGGAGCGTCGGCGCAGGACGAAAGCGAAACGGAAGCCGCGCCGCTGGCGACGGTACAAGTCGGCGAAGCCAGCACGCGCACGCCGCATCCGGAGATTTCCGGATTGCTCGGCGCGGCGGGAACCGAGTTCGGCAATGCCGTGCATGCGATCCTGGAGCACCACGATCCAAGCGTGCCGCTGACGGCGCAATCGGGTCTGGTGCGGGCCCAGCTCGCCGCCTTCGCCGTGCAGCACCGGACGTTGCCGCAGGAAGACTTCGCGACCACGTTGGCCGCGCGTTTGCAGGCCGTGTTGGACACCGATCTGGACGGCTCGGGCCTGCGGCTTTCGCGCCTCGCCGTCGCCGATCAACGACACGAGATGGAGTTCAACTACGCGCTCGATGGCGCTTCCCTGATGCGCTTGCGCGAAGCCTGCGCCAAGGCCGGTTTCCCCGACATGGTTCCGGCGCGTCACGCGACGCTCGCGGGCCTGATGAACGGCAAGATCGACCTCGTGTTCCGCCATGACGGGCGCTTCCACCTGCTCGACTGGAAGGGCAACCTTGGCGCGAACGATGGATCGGCGCTGGAGGACTACGCGCCTGCGGCGCTGGAGGAAAAAATCGACGGTCATCGCTATCGCTTCCAGGCGTTGCTCTACGCCGTGGCGCTGGAGCGTTACCTGAAATCGCGATTGGGTTCGGCGTACCAACGCGGCAAGCATCTCGGCGATTGCTGGTACGTGTTCATCCGCGCCGCCGGTTTGCGCTTGCCGGATGGAACGGCTTGCGGCATCTGGCGGCATCGCTTCGACGATGCGATGCTCGATGCCGTGCAGGACGAGCTGGCGAGCCAGCGCAAGGAGGCGGCATGAACGCGCCGGTGTCCGGATTCGATTTTTCCCCGCGCCTGTCCGATGCGCCGCGCGTCTTGCGCGAGAACCTGCGCGAACTCGATCTCGCCGTGTTCCGCTGGGCGCGCGCGCATGGCGCATCGCCGCTGCTCGCGAGCGCCGCGGCCTGGGCGAGCTTCGCCGAAGGCCAGGGCGATTCGGCCTTGATGCTCGAGGCCGCGCATGCCGAGCGATTGGGCATTCCGAACCTGGCGGAATTGCGGCAGGCGGTCGAAGCCGCGGCGGACGATCCGGAAAACCGTTGGGTCGCACGCTTCGACGCGACACAGGATTCCGCGCCGGAAACGCCCTTCGTGCTCGATGCCGACGCCTTCTACCTGCGCCGCAATTTCCTGCACGAAACCGCCGTCGCGCGCAGCCTGCGCGAGCGCATCGACGCCGCGCGCGCACCGGTGCAGCCGGTGACGGACGACGAGCTGCGTCTGTTGTTCGGCGGCAGCTGGAAAGACGAGGAAGCGCCGCAGCGCGAGGCGGTGAAGCGCGTGCCCGGCAAGCGCCTGTTCGTGCTGACCGGCGCGCCCGGCGCCGGCAAGACCACGACTGTCTTGCGCATGTTGTTGGCACTGGCGCGCGAGCATCACGCGCATGGCAAGACCGCGCCATTGATTCGTCTCGCCGCGCCGACCGGCAAGGCCGCGCAGCGCCTGTCCGAATCGCTGCGCGATGGCGCGGCGCGGATCCGGGGCCAGCTGCGCGAGCCTTGGAGCGAACTGTTGTCCGGCATCGAAAATGCCGAAGCCATGACCGTGCATCGCCTGCTCGGCAGCCGTGGACGTGCGGGTTTCGCGCACCATCGCGGTCATCGTCTCGTGGCCGACATCGTGGTCCTGGACGAAGCCTCGATGATCGACCTCGGCTTGCTGCGCGCCTTGTTGGAAGCCTTGCCCGACGAGGCCGCGCTGGTGTTCGTCGGCGATGCCGACCAGCTCGCGCCGGTCGGAACCGGCAGCGTGCTGGCCGATCTGGTGGCCGCGCTCGAAGGCGGCGATTCCTTGGTGCGCCTGGTGCACAGCTTCCGCGCCGAACAGGAACTGGCCGCGATCAACGCCGCCGTGCGCGATGGCGATGCGGAAGCATTCGCTGCCGCGTGGAATGCCGCGGCGGACAAGGCCAAGCGCTTTCCGGTTGCCGATGCGCGCGACCTGCAGGCGCGGCTGGCGGCGTGGCTGCGTCGATTGCATGGAAGCTTGCGCGACAGCGGCGCGTTCGCGCTGCACGCTGCCGATGACGAAGTCGCGCAACGTCGCGCGCTTGATGCCTTGAAGGCGCAGCAGTTGTTGTGTGCGCTGCGCGAAGGTCCGTTCGGCGCGCTCGAAGCCAATCGCAAACTCGAACAGGGCTTGCGCCGCTGCGAGGAGCTGGCCGACTGGCAAGGCCGCGGCTGGTATCCGGGCCGCGCCGTGATCGTGACCCGCAACGATGCCGCCAGCGGCCTGTTCAACGGCGACGTCGGCCTGTGCCTGCGTCTGCGCAACGCCGATGGCCGCGAACGCCTCGCCGTCGCCTTCGAGGCGCGGATCGACGGCAAGCAGGCATTGCGCTGGTTCGATCCGGATGGACTGCCGGAATGCGAGCCGGCGTTCGCGCTCACCGTGCACAAGAGCCAGGGCTCCGAATACGGCCACGTCGCCGTGCTGTTGCCGCCGCAGGCCGAGCATCCGCTGCTGGCGCGGCAGATGCTCTACACCGCGCTGTCGCGCGCGAAGACCGGCGCCGAGCTGTGGGCGCAGGACGAATCCGTCGCGGCGTGCCTTGGAGCCCGGCTGCAACGCGCCGGACGCTTGACGCAGCGCCTCTGATACAATGCCCAGTTCCGGCCCGCGACGCACCGCGTGCATCGCCTCATGCGGGCCGGAACGCAACAGGCACGCGCCCGTAGCTCAGCCGGATAGAGTAGTGGCTTCCGAAGCCATTGGTCGGGGGTTCGAATCCCTCCGGGCGCGCCAATTCTCCGGTCGATTCCGGACAGCTCGACGGATGCAGGGCGATGGATCTCCATCGCCGGATTCGATCCAGGGCGCGGGTTACTTGGCCGCGCGCGCCGTCTTTCCCGTTCCCAGTTCGCGTTCGAGGATCGCTGCCAGGCGTGCGGCGGCGAGCCTGATCTGCGCTTCGACCAGCGGCCGCTGGTTGGCCGGATAGTCTTCCGCCAGCTTGCCCGGCTTGGCCGGATAGAAGCCTTCGGCGTCGGTCAGCTTGCAGGAGGCGATTGCCCATTGCACCGGATCGAGCGTTCCGGGCGGCGGCAGCGGTTCCTGCGACAGGCGCTCGATGTATTTCGGGCGCGACAGCCGGGTGGTGGCCAGCACGTCATGGTCCCACACCCGGTGCAGGTTCGAACCTTTGCCGCGGTAGTTGACCTGGAACTGGTTGCCGCCGCGATCGTTGCGGTGGCCGGCGTGCAGCGGCTGGTGCAGGTCGCCGACCACGTGGACGACGAATTTCAGCGCTTCCGCGCGTGCCGCCTGCGGTTGGCTTTCATCGCCGAGGATCGCGGCGTAACGCGTGATCGCGCCGATCGCGCATTGGCCGTCCGGGCAATCCTGCGGCGGATTGGAACGGCATTCACCCTTGAAGTTCACGTAATGCAGCGGGCCGGTGTGGCTGTACGCCGGCTCCTCCTTGCGCACTTCGTCGGCCCACGAGGCGATCGACCCCAAACGCGGTTCGGCCTCGTCCGGCAGCAACTGCGCGATCTGCGCCTGCGCTTCCGGCGAGAGTTGGCGTTCGGCCAGCTCGGCCACGAGGGCGTGGCCGAGCGCGTCCCAGCCGAACGCGAGGCGAGGGGCGAAAACCGCCGCAACGAAGACGCAGGCCGCAGCGCGGCGCAAACACGACGAACGCATCAGACAAACCATCCTTTTTTCTTTGCGTGAAACGAGTACCACAGCAGGAACGCCCCGATCGCGAAGATCACGAACGGGAACGTCGCTGCGGTGGCGAAGCCGAGCAGTTCGATCGCCGGCATCACGCCGAGGATATAAGCGAACTGCACGATCACGGCGACGAGCGAAATCGTGAACGCCAGGACCGCCCAGCCGCGGCGCAGGAGGAGGCCGAGCGCACCGGCGAAGCCGGACAGCGTGGCGATCACGTACAACGCGAAGACCCATTGCGGCCGCAATGCGAACAACTGCCTGCGGGCTTCATCCAATTCGGCGAGCTGGCGCTCGTCGGTGAAGAGATCCAGCACCATGGCCATTACGCCGAAGGCCATCCAGATGAGCGCGACGACGGCGATGATCCGGTAGCTGCGTGGCGGAACCGTATTCGACATGATCGTTTCCCTCGTGGTTGCGGAACATCAGCGGAAACGGCCCGCCGCGTTGCGTGACGGGCCGTTCGCATTGTGCCCCGGAACCACGGGAAGGGATCAGTCGGCCGCGGCGGCCTCGTTCCAGCCGCCGCCGAGCGCCAGCGCCAGGTCGACGTAGGCCGAACCGGCCGACAGTTCCGCGTTCGCCACGGCCAGGCGCGCTTGCAGCAGCGAGCGGCGCGCGTCGAGCACGGAGAGGAAGTCGTCGTAGCCTTCGTCGTAACGGCGTTGCGCCAGTCGCAGCGCATTCGACAGCGCCTCGGCCTGCGCGGTGCGGGCCTCGTGCACTTGCGCGGCGGCGCTGCGTGCATCGAGCGCGTCGAGCACGTCGCGGAACGCGTCGCGCACGGTATTGCGGTACTGCTCGATCAGGGCTTCCTGGCGCGCCTTCGCGGCGTCGACCGCACCACGGCGCGCGCCGCCTTCGAACACGGCCTGCACCAGTTCCGCGCCGATCGACCAGAACGACAGGTGCGGGCCGGAGAACAGGTCGGACAGGTCGCCGCTGGCCTTGCCCGCAGCGCCGGTCAGCGACAGCGACGGCAACAGGGCGCGGCGCGCGGCGGCGATGTCGGCGTTCGCGGCGGCGAGGTTGGCTTCGGCCGCGCGCAGGTCGGGACGACGTTCCAGCAGCGCGCTCGGCAGGCCGAGCGGCACTTCCGGCAGCTGCGAAGGAGCCAGCGAGCGACTGCGGATTTCCAGCGACGCCAGGGCTTCGCTGGTCGGCATTTCGCCTGCGAGCACCAGCAGGGCGCGACCGGTCGCGTTCAACTGCGCGTTCGCGGCGGCCAGCTGCGCGCGCGAATCCTCCAGTTCGGAGCGGGCGCGCTGCAGGTCGAGTTCGGAGATCGCGCCGAGCGCGAAACGGCGTTCGGACAGGCCCAGCGATTCGGTCAGCAGCTGCACGTTGTCGGCGAGGATGTCGCGTACGCGCGTTTGCGCCTGCGCCGCGAGGTAGCCGCGGGTCAGTTCCGCCGCGATCGCGAGCTTCAGCGCGGCCTGCGTGTAGCCCTGCGCCAGGTAGCGCTGGCGCGCGGCTTCGGTCTGCGCCGACAGCCGGCCCCACAGATCGACTTCGTAATTGATCGAGACGCCGAAGCTGCCGGCGTCGCTCGTCGCAACGCCCGGTTCGTGGCCGCGCGAGCCGTCCACGAACACGCCGACGTCGGGAATCTGCCCGGCGCGGGTCTGCTTGAACGCCGCCGCGGCTTCGCGCAACCGCGCCGCGCCGATGACGAGGTCGCTGTTGTGTTCGAGGCCGCGTTCGACCAGCGCGTCCAGCGACGCGTCGTTGAACGCGCGCCACCATTGCGCTTCCAGTTGCGCCGCGTCCAGCGGCGCGACTTCGGTGAACTGCGCGGGCAGCTCGGCGGCGATGTCGGCGGGCGCGGTGTTCTTCGCGATGCCGGCGCAGGCCGCGAGGCCCGCGCTCAGGGCGACGACCAGCGCGGTGCGCGTCAGGCCGGAAAGGTGCTGACGGGAGAGGTTCATGCGTGCGTCTCCGTGACGGCGGGCTGTTCCTTGGTGATGGCGCCGGCACGACGTTCGTCGCGGCGGCTGACCCAGCGGAACAGCGTGGGGATGAAGAACGTGGCGAGCAGCGTGGAGAACAGCATGCCGCCGATCACGCCGGTGCCGATCGAGTGGCGGGCGTTCGCGCCGGCGCCGGAGCTGATCGCCAGCGGCAGCACGCCGAGGATGAAGGCGAGCGAGGTCATCACGATCGGGCGGAAGCGCTGGCGCGCGGCGTGGATCGCCGCATCGACCACGCCCATGCCTTCGCGTACGTTCTCGGCCGCGAACTCCACGATCAGGATCGCGTTCTTCGCCGACAGGCCGATCAGCGTGATGAGGCCGACCTGGAAGTAGATGTCGTTGGTCAGCCCGCGCAGCAGCACCGCGAGTACCGCGCCGAGCAGCGCGAACGGGATCGACAGGATCACCGCGAACGGCAGCGACCAGCGTTCGTACTGCGCCGCGAGGATCAGGAACACGAAGATCAGGCCGCCGATCATCGTGATGTACGAGGTGCTGGCGACCTGCTTTTCCTGGAAGGCCGAACCGATCCACGCCACCGAATAGCCTTCCGGCAAGCTTGCCTGCGCCAGCTTTTCCACCGCCGCGATGGCGGTGCCGGACGAGACGCCGGGCGCTGGATTGCCCATCACCTTGATTGCCGGATAGCTGTTGAAGCGTTCCACCAGTTCCGGACCGGTCTTCTGCACCGGCTTCACCAGCGTGGTGAGCGGCACGAGGTCGCCGCTTGCAGCGCGCACCGAAACGTTGCGCAGATCCTCGATCCGGGCACGCGCATCCGCCTTGGCCTGCAGTTGCACCTGGTAGGTGCGGCCATCGCGGTTGAAGTCGTTGACGTAAAGCGAGCCGAACGTGGACTGCGTGGCTTCGAACAGCTGCGTCAGGCTCACGCCCATTTCCGCGGCCTTGTCGCGGTCGATCTCCAGTTCGATCTGGGGCGAGGTCGCCGAGAACATGGTCTGCACGCCGGACAGCGCCGGATCGGCATTGGCCGCGTTGATGAAATCGGCCGTGACCTGGGCGATCTGGCCATAGTCGGAGTTGTTGCGGCTTTCCAGGTAGAACTCGAAGCCGCCGGTGGTCGAAAGGCCCATGATCGGCGGCGGCGCGATCGCCAGAACGAAGGCATCGCGCACCTGGGTCATGCCGTAGCCCATCAGCTGGCCCGTGAAGGCGTCGATGCTCTGGTCCTTGCCCTTGCGCTCGTTCCAGTCCTTCATCGACACGAACTGCGACATTGAGTTCGGCTTCAGCGAGAGCGAGAGGAAATCCAGGCCGACCAGCGACACCGCATGTTCGACCAGCGGATGGTTCAACTCGAAATCGAGGATCTGGTCGGCGACGCGCGCGGTGTGCGCCAGCGAGCTCGAATCGGGCAGCTTGGTGATGACGATGGCCGTGCCCTGATCCTCGTTCGGCACCAGCGCCCCGGGCACGCGGGTGAACAGGCCGGCGCCGGCGATGATCACGGCGGCGAACAGCGCCAGGGTCAGCACGCCGTGGCGCAGGAAGAAGGTCACACCCTTGGTGTAGCGGCCAGTGATCCGGCCGAACCAGCGGTTGAAGGCCTGCAGCCAGCCGAACTGGGCCTTGTCTTCCTGCTTGAGCAGCAGGGCGCACAGGGCTGGCGTCAGCGTCAGCGCGACCAGTCCGGAGATCGCCACGGAAACGGCGATGGTGATGGCGAACTGCTGGTACATCACTCCGGTCATGCCGCCGACGAAGGCGACCGGGACGAACACGGCGCACAGCACCAGCACGATCGCGATCACAGGACCCGTGACCTGGCGCATCGCCTTGATCGTGGCTTCCACCGGCGGCAGGTGTTCCTCGTGCATGATGCGTTCGACGTTCTCCAGCACCACGATGGCGTCATCCACCACGATGCCGATCGCCAGCACCATGCCGAACAGCGTCAGCGTGTTGATCGAGAAGCCGAGCAGGTACATGCCGCCGAAGGTGCCGATCAGCGAGACCGGCACAGCCAGACTCGGAATCAGCGTCGCGCGCCAGTTGCCGAGGAACAGGTAGACCACGGCGAACACCAGCAGCATCGCTTCGAACAGCGTCTTCACCACCTCGTTGATCGAGATGCGGACGAACTTGGTGGTGTCGTACGGGATGGCGTATTCGATGCCTTCGGGGAAGGTCTTCTGCAGTTCCTCCAGGCGCGCCTTCACGGCATCCATGGTCGCCAGCGCGTTCGCGTCCGGCTGCAGGAAGATGCCCATCGGCACCGCCGGGGTCTTGTCGTGGCGCGCCGAGAAGGCGTAGCTCTGGGCACCGAGTTCGACCGTGGCCACGTCGCGCAGCCGCACGATGCCGCCGTCCGAATCCTGGCGGATCACGACCTGGCCGAATTCTTCCGGCGTGTTCAAGCGGCCCTTGGTGGTCATCGTGTAGGTGAAGCCGATGGACGAATCCATCGGTTCGGCACCGATCTTGCCCGCGGGCAGCTGGTTGTTCTGGTCGCGCAATGCGGCGGCCACGTCCGAAGGCACGATGCCGAGCGCGTTCATGCGCTGCGGATCCAGCCAGATGCGCATCGAGTAGTACTTGGTGCCGAACAGCTGCACGTTGCCCACGCCGGGGATGCGCTTCAGTTCATCGACCACGTTCACCAGCGCGAAGTTGGAGACGAACACTTCGTCGTAGCGGCCATCGGGCGATTTGACGACGGCCACGCCCAGGATGCTGGACATGGACTTGCGCGCGGTCACGCCGAGGCGGCGCACCGATTCGGGCAGCATCGGCGTGGCGGCGGCGATGCGGTTGTTGACCTCGACCAGCGCGTCGTCCGGATCGGTGCCGGTGGCGAAGGTCACCGTCAATGACATGCGCCCGTCCGAACTGCTGGTCGAGTTCATGTAGATCATGTTGGTGGCGCCGTTGATCTGGTTCTCCAGCGGCGCGGCCACGGTGTCGGCCACCACTTCGGCGCTGGCGCCGGAATAGCTGGCGTCCACGCTGATCTGCGGCGGCAGGATTTCCGGGAACTGGCTGACCGGCAGGCCAAGCATCGCGCCGCCGCCAAGCAGCACGATCACGATCGACAGTACCGTCGCGAAGATCGGACGGCGGATGAAAAATTCCGAAAACATGGCTTAGCCCCCGTTCTTGGTGGGCGTGTGCTGGGCTTGCGCCTGAGCCTTGAGTGCTGCGTCTTCCTCGCGCGTCAGCGGCTTCACCGGCGCGTCCGGGCGCACTTTCATGATGCCTTCCACCACGATGCGCTCGCCCGGCTGCAGGCCGGAAGTCAGCAGCCATTCGTCGTTCCAGCTTTCCTGGATCCTCACCGGACGTGGCGCGGGCATGTTGTTGTCGCCGAGCACCCACACCATCGCGCCGGCCTGGCCGAACAGCACGGCCGACTTCGGCACCGCCAAGGCCTGCGGGATCGTGAGGCCGGTGACTTCCACCGCGAGGAACTGGCCGGAGACGAGGCAGCCGTCCTCGTTGGCGAAGATCGCGCGCGCCCGCACCGTGCCGGTGGTCGGATTCACGAAGCTGTCGGTGAAGTCGACGTGGCCTTCGCCGGCGCAGGTGGAACCGTTCTTCACCCGCACCGAGAGGTGGGCGCCGTCCTGCTGCGAGAGTTCGCGCAGGCGCAGGTATTCCGGTTCGGTCATCGAGAATTCGACGTAGGCCGGATCGGCCTGCACGATCGTCGTCAGAAGGTCGCCGTTGGCGCCGGAGCCGCCGTTGACGAGGTTGCCGATGGTGACGGCTTCTTTCGAAGCGATGCCCGAGACCGGCGCGCGGACTTCGGTGTACTTGAGGTTGAGGCTGGCGGCGGTGCGGTTGGCCTGCGCGCCGGCGAGGCCCGCCTTGGCCTGCGACAACGCCGCCTTGGCCTGGTCGAATTCGCGCTGGCTGACCGCGCCTTCTTCCACCAGCGCCTTCACGCGGTCGAATTCGGCTTGCGCCTGGTTGATCGCGGCCTGCTGGATCGCCACCTGCGCGGCGGCCTGGTCGAACACGGCCTGGTAGTTGTCCGGCTCGATCCGGAACAGCAGGTCACCTTGCTTGACCGGCTGGCCTTCGCGGTAGGCGCGTTCGACCACGACGCCGTTGACGCGGGCGCGGACTTCGACCACGCGCGAGCCGGACACGCGCGCCGGATATTCCAGCGTCAGCGGCAGATCGCGCAGCGCGATCGTCTCGACCACGACTTCGGCGGGCGGCAGCTGGGGTTGTTCCGGTGCGCCGCCACCGCAGGCGGCCAGCAGCACGGGAAGCAGGAGGGCTGGAAGGAGGCGGTGCGGCTTCCGGACAGTGAGGGCGAACATGGGGGAACCTCTCTTTCTGAAGATGAAGCGACTCTGACGCAGTGCATCAAAGCCGAGGCGGCGCACTTTACTTACATTCTCGCATGTATGTAAAGTGCCACATCGCACGAAACCTTTGCCGCATGGCGGGGTGTTCACGATGCGCTCATCCGATGGCAACAGACACCCGATAACTGAACGATCCAATGGCCAGAAAAACCAAGGCGGAAGCCCAACTCACCCGCGACGCGATCCTCGACGCCGCCGAGGAGACCTTTCGCGAGAAAGGGGTTTCCCGCACCCGTCTGGAAGACATCGCGCAGCGTGCCGGTTGCACCCGCGGTGCGGTCTATTGGCATTTCAAGAACAAGTCCGACGTGCTGATGGCGATGCTCGACCGCGCCACTTTGCCCCTGTTCGACAGCATCCGCCAGTTGGCCGACACGCCGCAGGCCGATCCGTTCGGCGCCTGGCGCGCGCATCTTTCCGAATCGATGCGCAAGATCGAGAACGACCGCCAGCAGCAGAACGTCTGCGACATCCTGATGAACCGCTGCGAGCTCACCGACGACCTGCAGCCCGTGCGCGAGATGGAAGTCCAGCGCAAGCGCTTCTTCATGGACACCACGGCCCGCCTGCTGGAACAGGCGCGCCAAGCCGGCCAGATCGACGCCGACACCGACGTGCAGGCCGCCTCGCTGGGCATCCACGCCACGATCCACGGACTGATCTGCATATGGCTGCGCCAGCCCGGCCAGTTCCGCCTGCACGAGGCAGTGGACGCCTTCGTGGATTTCCTGATGCGCGGGCTGGGCGCGAAGCGCTGAGCGAACCCCACATCGATGACGAATGCAATGCAACCGTTTGGCGGGTGCATCGGGGAAGTTTTTGCAATTTGTAACCGAAAAGCGCGAATGAGCGAAAAATTTCCGTGATACGGTTCGCATAAATCGAATAACAGGCGCTCGCGTCCGGCACCGGATCGGTCTTCACAGCTTCTCGCCGTGTCAGGCGCAGCGGTTCATCGCAACAGGGGGAAAACCAAATGGCAACCGGATTGGCCGCGCGTTCGCGCTGGCTACTGCTTCTTGCGTCTTTGCCGGCGGCTTCCGCGTCGGCGGGAGGCGTCGTCCTCCACAACACGGCCGTCGCGGGCGGCGGCCAGACCGTCACCGATCCTTCCGGGCGCTTCCGCCTGATCGGCACCACGGGCGAGGCCGTGCAGCACTTCTCGCAGAACAACCGCTTCCGGCTCACCGCCGGATTCCCCGCGACCATCGGCACGGAATACCTGCTGGGTGATGGCCGCTGCACCATCTTCTGCGACGGCTTCGAGCAATCCGCGCCCGCGCAGACCGCTTTCCACGATTGACGCAATACCTACAGGGGCCACCGCAACATGAAACGCACGTCGCTGTTCATTTCCCTTTCGCTTGCCCTCGGCCTGTTCGCGCCGCAGCCGGTCAGGGCGCAGCAGTCTCAACTGGAAGCGCAGCTTCCGGTATTCACCTACCAGGGCCGGCTCGAAGACAACGGTCGCATCGCCAATGGCTCGTACGACCTGGAATTCTCGATCTGGGACTCGCAGACCGGCGGCAGCCAGATCGGCTCGACCTACGTCGAGCCGGATTATCCGGTCGTGAACGGCGTGTTCACCGTCAGCATCGACTATCCGACCGGTGCGTTCGCCGGCCAGCAGCGCTGGCTGCAGGTCAAGATCGACGGCGTGACCATGCCGCGCCAACCCATTTCCGCCGCGCCCATCGCCGAATTCGCATTGAACGGCGCGCTTGGTCCGACCGGCGCCACTGGCCCGGTTGGCCCGCAGGGCGAGGTTGGTCCGACCGGTCCGACCGGTCCGCAGGGCGAGGTTGGTCCGACCGGCCCGACCGGCCCGCAGGGCGAGGCTGGTCCGACCGGCCCGACCGGTCCGCAGGGCGAGGCTGGTCCGACCGGTCCGACCGGTCCGCAGGGCGAAGCCGGCCCGATGGGTCCGGCCGGCCCGCAGGGCGAGTCTGGTCCGATGGGTCCGACGGGTCCGCAGGGCGAGGCTGGT